>Ga0302227_10000016_pt1 | contig 186435 bp, 176 predicted proteins | sample II_Palsa_N1_1_FD_193525 | JGI IMG/M metagenome (GOLD analysis project Ga0302227, IMG submission 193525) | Peat permafrost microbial communities from Stordalen Mire near Abisko, Sweden - II_Palsa_N1_1 | ecosystem: Environmental > Terrestrial > Soil > Palsa > Peat permafrost | place: Sweden... | reverse complement strand
ATCGGCGGCAATAGCGACCCGATTTTCAAGCGCTTGATGCAAGCCATCGAGCGCCCGGATTTGGCCGATGACGAGACTTTGGCGCATAACGACGGACGGGTCGCCCGTACCACTGAAATCGATGCGGCGATTGGGCACTGGTTGTCCGGCCGGACCCTGGATCAGGCCCTGGCGGTGTTGAATGCGGCCGAGGTGCCGGCCGGGCGTATTTTCAGTGTGGCCGATATGTTTGCCGATCCGCAATTCCTGGCGCGCGACATGATCCAGCGCTTCAAGATGCCGGGCGGCCAACCTATCGATTTGCCGGCGGTTACGCCCAAGCTTTCCGCAACCCCGGGCGGGACCCGTTGGCTGGGTCCCGAGCTGGGGCAGCACACGGATGAAGTGCTGCTGTCGCTCGGGTACGCGCCGCAGGACATCGTCAGACTGCGGGCCGAGTCTGTCGTGTAAGGCCGGCACAGCGGCCGGGTACCTCCGCTGGCGAAGTATCTGTCGCCGCTATTTCAAGTGCCAGGGCGGATTGCCGGCGAGCCCTCTGTAAGCTGGCTGAAGGGCCGCGCAAAAGAAGCCGTGCCGTGACCGCTACAGGCCGATTTCTGCGGTGTATCCTCGGTTACAATCATTGCATGCGTATCCTACTCAGTAACGACGATGGTTATCTCGCGCCCGGCCTGGCCGCGCTTTATCAAGCGCTGACGCCGCTGGGCGAAGTCGTCGTGGTCGCCCCCGAACAAAATTGCAGCGGTGCATCCAATTCGCTGACGCTGTCGCGCCCGCTCACTGTCTACACGGCCGCCAACGGCTTTCGTTACGTCAACGGCACGCCCACCGACTGCGTTCATGTCGCCTTGACCGGCTTGCTCGATTTTGTCCCTGACCTGGTCGTCTCGGGTTTGAACAACGGTCAGAATATGGGGGAAGACACCTTGTATTCCGGTACCGTTGCGGCGGCCACCGAGGGTTTCCTGTTTGGCTTGCCGTCGTTTGCGTTTTCCCAACTCAACAAAGGCTGGGGTGAACTTGACGCGGCGGCATGCGTGGCGCACGACATTGTCGCGCATTACATTGCTCAACCTTTGTCAGGGCCGCTCTTGCTCAACGTGAATATTCCGAATCGCGGCTACGCCGAGTTGCAGGACTGGCAGATTACGCGTCTGGGTAAACGCCATCCTTCGCAGCCTGTCGTGCGGCAGTTGAACCCGCGCGGTGAACCGATATATTGGGTCGGTCAAGCGGGCGACGCGCGCGATGCGAGCCCCGGCACCGATTTTCATGCGACAGCGCATGGCAGTGTGTCGATTACCCCTTTGCAACTGGATTTGACGCATACGCGGCGGATGCCTGAGGTCAGCGACTGGGCCGCGCGGCGTGTGAGCTCAGCCGAGATGTCGTCATGACCCAGGACCGCCCGAAACGTTTCCCTTTGGTCTTGGCCGACGTGGTGCGCAGCGACGGCAGTGCGCATGGCAGCCGCGTGGGGCATCCCAAGGCGTCGCCCGCGCGGCCGGGTTCGGAAAGTATGAAACGCCCGGGCGCCGCAGCGGTGGCGGTAGTCAAACCCGGACCTTTGAAGCCGGCATACACCCGCTTGGCGTCCGCCAAACAGGCGGTCAAGCCTCTGGGGCGCGTGGCGCCCGGCGGCATCGTGAAAGCCGCGGTGCTCAAACCGCATGCGGTGCATCCGGCCAATACCATCAACCCGCTGGCCAAGGCCGCGGCCAAAACCCACCGCGAAGCGCCGCGCGCCATTACGCTGAACGGCCCGGCCAGCGGCGTGCTTAATTCCGACCGGGTGCGCGAACGCATGGTCGAGCGCTTGCGCGCGGGCGGTATTCGCGATATCCGCGTGCTGGACGCGATTGCGACAGTGCCGCGCCACCAATTTATCGATGCGGGCTTGGCAACCCAGGCCTACGAAGACACCGCTTTACCGATCGGGCATCATCAAACCATCTCAAAACCCTCGGTAGTCGCAAGGATGATTGAACTTGCAGCGGCCGGACGCCCTCTTAACAAGGTGCTTGAAATTGGTACCGGATGCGGTTATCAAGCGGCCGTGCTGAGCCAGGTCGCGCGCGAAGTGTATTCAATTGAGCGCATCAAGCCTCTATTCGAGCGTGCCAAAAGCAATTTGCGCCCGTTGCGTGTGCCTAATATCCGCCTCCATTACGGAGACGGCCGTCAGGGATTGCCGGCGGTTGCACCGTTTGACGCCATTTTGCTGGCGGCGGCGGGCCTGGAAGTGCCGCAGGCATTGCTGGAGCAGCTTGAAATCGGTGGCCGGCTGGTCGCGCCTGTCGGTGGCGAAGAGCAAGTTTTGACACTGATCGAGCGACTGACACCGACTCAATGGCGTGAGTCCCGTCTCGATCGAGTATTTTTTGTCCCTTTAAAATCCGGAGTGGTATGAGTCCGATGAATACGTTGCGCAATGAAGCTATCAGCAGCCGTTTGACGATGTTGCAACGCGTCCTGTGTCTGCTCGCGATGTCTGCGGTGGTTTCCACGGGGGTTTCCACATTAACCGGGTGTGCCACGCGTCTCGACAATGCGCCGGTGGTCGAGCGTTCGGTCAACGAGGTGCCCGTCGCCGGCGGCCCGAGCGGCGTGAACACGCCGGCTCCAGCCCCGGTTGGGCCGCCGCCGCCGGGGTATTACCGGGTCAAACCCGGGGATACCCTGTATCGGATCGCGCTGAACAACAGCCAGAGTTATCGGGATATAGCGACATGGAACAATCTGACCAACCCCAATCAGATCGAAGTCGACCAACTGCTGCGGGTGGTCCCGCCAGGTAGCAACCCGCTGGCCACAGTGCCGGGCGTATCCACCGCACCGGTAGCCGGCAACGGCGTCCAGTCGGCGCCGCTGGTCAGCACCCAGGCCATGGGTTCACTCAATAACAACGGCAACGGCGTTTCCCCGGCCGTGACGATTCCGCCACAAACCGGCAATCCCGGTGCGACGGTTCCCCCCGGGTCGGATAACCTGACCATGATCTGGCCGGCACACGGCCCCATCATCAATACCTTTGACGATGCGAAGAACAAAGGCGTTGATATCGGCGGTGCCCTGGGCGACCCGGTGGTGGCCGTGGCCGACGGTCGGGTGGTGTATGCCGGCAGCGGGTTACGCGGTTACGGCAACTTGATTATCGTTAAACACGACGCGACATTTCTGACGGCGTATGCTCATAATCAAGCCTTGCTGGTCAAGGAAGGCGATGCTGTGGTGAAAGGACAAAAAATCGCGGCTATGGGTAATAGCGATGCAGATCGTGTCATGCTTCACTTTGAAGTGCGTAAGCAGGGAAAACCCGTCGACCCGATGAAATACCTACCCCCTCATTAACTCCGGATCCGTGCCATGCCGAAACCGAAGTCAGCTCTGAAGGCGAAGTCCGCAAGTCGCGTTCTGCCCGGTCATGAGGCTGGCGCAACCGGCATTGGGGCTGCGGCTGGACAAGCGCTGGAGGATGTTTCGGGAACGCTGCAGGCGCTCGGTCCTGAGGCGGCCGGTTCTGACTCGGGCAGCAGCGGGGCGGTGACGAGGGCGGCCAAGGCGGCGCAAACCGCACGCGCGAGTGCCGCCGAGGCCGAAGAGCAGGATGAAAGTGAAGAGAGCCAGCCCGAATCGGATGAGCCCAATGAGGGCGCGGATCCGGAGCCTGCCGAACCGGTCCGCGAAGCCGACCCGGACGATTTTCGGGCCTTGCTGCAAGCGGAACTGACCGCCGATACGATCCAGTATTATCTGAATCGCATCAGCGTCAAGCCGCTCCTGACCGTGCAGGAAGAGCAGCATTATTCCACCCTCGCGCGCGAAGGCCAGTTTGAGGCGCGGCAGGTGATGATAGAGCGCAACCTGCGGCTGGTGGTCAGCATCGCCAAAAGTTATCTGAATCGCGGTGTGCCGTTGCTGGACCTGATCGAGGAAGGCAACCTGGGCCTGATGCATGCCATCGAGAAATTCGAACCGGCCCGCGGCTTTCGCTTCTCGACCTACGCTACTTGGTGGATCCGCCAAAGCATTGAACGCGCAATCATGAACCAGGCACGCACGGTACGCTTGCCGGTCCACGTGATCCGCGAATTGAATCAGGTGCTGCGGGCCAAGCGCCATCTTGAGAAAAGCTCCGCCAATTCGGGGCAGCAAGGCGAACGGCGCGATGCATCGATCGACGATATCGCGCATCTGACCAATAAAACCCCCGAAGAAGTGGCGGATATTCTCGCCCTTAACGAACATACGGCTTCGTTGGACGCGCCGTTGGATCTCGATCCGACCAGCAGTTTGCTCGATCTGCTGTCGGACGACCATAGCGAGTCGCCGGATGGCGAGGTGCAGCATCGCGAACTCGAAGTCCTCACACGCTCGTGGTTGTCGCGCTTGTCCGATAAACACCGCCATGTGATCGAGCGGCGTTTTGGCCTGAACAATATTGAACCCGCCACGCTGGAACAACTCGCCGACGAAATGGGCTTGACCCGCGAACGGGTGCGACAAATCCAACAAGAAGCGCTGGTGCGACTGAAACGTTATTTCGCCTCGAACGGGGTGCGCAAGGATGCTGTACTGTGACGCCTGTCCTGGTTTTTGATATTGAAACAATTCCCGATGTCGACGGCATTCGCAAACTCGACGATTTGCCGGCCACGATGTCCGACCAAGCTGTCGCCGAACATGCGTTCGCTGCGCGCCGCGAAAAGAACGGATCGGATTTCCTGCCTCATCACCTGCAACGTGTGGCCGCGATTTCATGCGTGTTTCGCGATCAGGACGATTTCCGCGTGCGCTCCATAGGTGCTGCCGGTGACAGCGAGGCCAGCCTGATTCAGTCATTTTTCAAGATCATCGAAAAATATACCCCGCAACTGGTGTCGTGGAACGGCGGCGGTTTCGATTTGCCGGTATTGCATTACCGCGGATTGATTCATGGCGTGATGTCGCCGCGCTATTGGGACATGGGTGAGGACGACCGCGAATTCAAATGGAATAACTACATCAGCCGCTATCACAGCCGTCATACCGATCTGATGGACGTGCTGGCCGCGTATCAACCGCGCGCCAGCGCGCCGCTGGATGCCTTGGCCAAGTTATGCGGTTTCCCCGGCAAACTCGGGATGGACGGCAGCAAAGTCTGGCAGGCTTATCAAGAAGGGCGGCTGGATGAAATTCGCGCGTATTGTGAAACCGATGTGGTCAATACCTATCTGGTGTACTGCAAATATCAATTGATGCGCGGTGGTTTTGCCACTGACGACTACGCCGAAGAACTGGCTTTTGTCAAAGCCGCCCTGGCCAAGGATGGCGCGCCGCATTGGGTCGAATACCTGGCCGCATTCGACGCTTGAGCCGCCGGGCGGCACCGGCGCCGGCATCCAACATGCCGCCCATGCGGTTTCCCGCAAGGCGAGTGCGCCTTGGACTACAATCACGCCTTGTTTATTTTTTGCATGGAACCGCGCAAGGTGTCTTCAACCCCCTCCCCAGTTGTGCCGCCGGCGATCGAGATTGAGTCGCTGGACATGGAAGCGCGTGGCGTCGGCCGTCAGCTTAATGAAGACGGTAGCCCCGGCAAAGTCGTGTTTGTCGAAGGCGCGCTACCTGGCGAGCGCGTCACCTATGCGAGTTATCGTAAAAAGCGCAGTTTCGAACAGGCGGAGTTGGTGAGCATCGTGCGCGAGAGCTCGTCGCGCGTCAAACCGCGCTGTGTCTATTTCGGCACCTGCGGCGGCTGCTCCATGCAGCATCTGGAGGAACGCGCCCAGATGTCGGTCAAGCAACGTGTGCTCGAAGACAATCTGCGCCACATCGGCAAGTTGCGCGCGGACACCATTTTCCGTCCGATACTCGGCCCGGCTTGGGGCTATCGCTTTCGTGCCCGTCTGGCGGTGCGTAAAGTACTCAAGCGCGACGGCCAGGTATTGGTCGGTTTTTACGAGAAAAAAAGCAAGTTTATTGCCGACATCACCTCGTGCGAAGTGCTGCCGCCGGCGATTTCCGCGCTGCTGGTACCGCTGCGGGAGCTGGTCGGCAGCTTGTCCATCGCCGACCGTTTGCCGCAAATTGAAATTGCTGTCGGCTCGGAGGTGACGGCGCTGATCTTGCGTGTTCTGGATACGCCGACCGCTGCCGACGAAGCCGTATTGCGCGTATTTGCCGATCGCCACCAGATCCAATTGTGGTTGCAGCCCCATGATGCGGATTCGGCCTTCCGGTTTTACCCGGAGACCCCCGAACTGGCTTATACGCTGCCGGAATTTAATATCCGCATGCCGTTCAAGCCGACCGATTTTACCCAGGTCAACCATCAGATCAACCGGATTCTGGTCAGCCGTGCCCTGCGTTTACTGGCGCCGGCGCCGACCGATCGGGTGCTCGACCTGTTTTGCGGCCTGGGCAACTTTACCTTGCCCCTGGCCCGCCGCGCGCGCGAGGTGATGGGGATAGAAGGCAGTGAAGCATTGGTTGAGCGGGCATTGGACAATGCCCGCAAGAACGGGGTTGAGGGCCGGACGTCTTTTGCTGCGCGTAATCTCTTTGAAATAACGGCGGACGAGCTGCGCCGGCTGGGCGCTTTCGATAAATTCCTGATCGACCCGCCGCGTGAGGGGGCTTTTGCGGTGGCGCAGGCGCTGGCGGAGATTGCTCAATCGGGCCGGGGGCCGTTGCCGCACCGTATCGTTTACGTTTCATGCAATCCGGCGACGCTGGCGCGCGATGCCGACCTGCTGGTCCATCAGGCGGGGTATCGCATGCGTGGAGCGGGAGTGGTCAATATGTTTCCCCATACCTCGCACGTTGAATCGATTGCCCTGTTTGAACGCGAGGTGAGGCAGGATTGAGGCCCCGAGCGGTAATTCCAGCGGCTTGAGCTGCTTTCCAGTCTGATCGGTCCCCATAAACAAGAAGGCCCACGATTGTGTCGTGGGCCTTCTTGTTGGGACTGCCTGGGGGCCGCAGCCCGGTTTACGCTACCCGGGGTGCATAATCCAGCGGCGTCGTCCCGGTGGTACATTATCCATTAAGCGCCGTTGCCGGCGCTTAAGCATGCTATGCCGTGCTATTTACTTCTTGGCAGCGCGGGTGGTTGCCTGTGCTGCTTTGCTTGCTGCGCTGGTGGCGGCAGCGATATTGCTTTCTGCCAGCTCAACTGCTTGCTTGGTTGCCTTGTGCACGGTTTCGTACGTCGTGTTGGCGGCGCTGATGGCCGATTTCATGACGGCCACTGCGGTTTCCGAGCCTGCCGGTGCATTCTTTGCAACATTGTCGACCAGCGACTGGATTTTGCGATTGTGTTCTTCGAGCTGGCCTTCAGCGGCTTTCGAGAACTCAGCTTGCGTAGCCGACGCGATTTCATACAGGTGACGGCCATACGACAATACTTTTTCAGCGACCGGCTGGGACAGGCTGGCTTGCAATTGCAGCAGTTCCTGCGCGTCTTTTACCGAAAATACTTTCTGTGCGTTGTCATGCGACTCGGCCAGGGTCGATTTGATCACTTGCAGGTTCAATTCGACCAGCTTTTCCACGCCTTCGAAAGCCTTGGTGGTCAGGCCAAACAGGGTTTCAAGGTTGGCTTTTTGCGCTGCTGCGATTTGTTCCGGGGTCAACAAGCTCATGCGATGCTCCTGATTTTCGACCCGCGAAGTCACTAAAGAGACAGCGGCAAAACGCGCGCTTGGCGGAGTCGATGGTTAATAACAGGCCGGCGTATTAGTCTCGCCGACTTGGTTTTGTGATAATTATGTTGCGGTGCAACATGAACACATTTTAGGCGAAATAAGATGCATGTCAAGAGGAATGTGAAACTTTTCAAAAACAGTTACATGTCTCAAAATCAACAGCTTAGCGATTTTTTATCTCGCTCCCTGTGCTTAATGATGTCATGTCGCAGGGACTAATGCCAGCCAAATCGTTGACTTGGATCAAGCGTTCTAAAATAGCCTGTTATTGCCCTTTTTTATTTGCCGACGAGCCTCAATGAAAGCGTTTTATAGCGACCGTTTTGTCCTGCCGTTACCTCCGGGCCATCGTTTCCCGATGCAAAAGTATCGCCTGCTGCGCGAACGGGTTGAGCAGGAATTGATTGGGGTTGAATTGGTGGAAGCCCCGTCGGCATTGGATGCGCAACTGATGCTGGCGCATACGGCCGCGTATGTGGGGCAGGTGGCCGGCGGGCAGCTTGATGCGAGCCAGATGCGTAAAATCGGTTTCCCCTGGTCGCTCGACATGGTGGAGCGCTCGCGCCGTTCCGCCGGCGCCACGCTGGCGGCATGCCGTGCTGCACTGCACGATGGGTTTGCGCTCAATCTCGCTGGCGGTACGCATCATGCCTATGCCGACCACGGGGAGGGTTTTTGTGTGTTTAACGACGCGGCTGTCGCGGCCCGTACCCTGCAGCAAGAAGCGCGGCGCGGCGGCACTTCGTTACAGGTTGCGATCGTCGATCTCGATGTTCATCAGGGCAACGGTACGGCCTCGATTTTTGCGGGGGATCCCTCCGTCTTTACTCTCTCGCTACACGGTGAGCACAACTATCCATTTCAGAAAGAGTGCGGCGATCTGGATGTCGCGCTGCCGGACGGCTGTGACGACGCGACATATTTGACGGCTCTTGAAAGCGCTTTGGGCGAGATGCTTGAGCGTTGCACTCCGGGCTTGATTATCTATCTGGCGGGCGCCGATCCACATCACGGGGATCGCTTGGGGCGTCTCAGCTTGACCTTGGCCGGCCTGGCCCGGCGCGACAACTGCGTTTATCGCCTGGCGCAGGCGCGGGGGATTCCGCTGGCGATCGCGATGGCCGGCGGTTATGGCCGAGATATCGACCAGACGGTTGAGGTCCATCTGCAAACGGTTCAGCTTGCGGCGGTTTATCAACGGGCGCGTCGTTAAATCTATTCGGGAGTCCTTAGGCCGGGCGAGCGGTGGCCCGGCATCATGCTGGAACGCAGAATCGCTCGCCGCCGCAGGCCTGAAACGCCCGATAAATCAGCCTGAAATACGCTGTGCGATCGCGCTTTGAAGTGTCCCGATTTTATGTGGATTGACATGTGGCGCGCCACCCGGCACAGTCGACGCTTCGTTTGAACTTTGCCTCGTTTTTGCGCCTTATGGAACGACCGTCCCCCGAGCCTCGCAGTGCTTATCCGCACTTCCTGACGATACCCACCCGCTGGGCCGACAACGATGTCTACGGGCACGTCAATAACACGGTTTATTACAGCTACTTCGACACGGTCGTGAATCACTATTTGATCGGCGCGCAGGCGCTCGATCCGGTGGCGGGTGCGGTGATCGGCCTGGTGGTCGAGACACACTGCAGTTACTTTAGCGAATTGTCCTTCCCCGATCTGGTTCATGCCGGCCTGCGCGTGGCCCAGCTTGGCCGCAGCAGCGTGCGCTATGAAATCGGCCTGTTTCGCAACGACGCAAGTCAAACCGCCGCCAAAGGATACTTCGTGCATGTCTACGTCGATCGTCTGAGTCGGCGGCCGGTACCGCTGCCTACCCTGTTGCAATCCGCTTTACTGCCGTTAAAGAGTGAAGTGGAGAGTCAATTGGGCCGTCGCGCGAATCAAGCGGACGCTTCCAAGCAGGTGACCGAATAAGGCAAAGCGGAAATAAGTGGCGCGGCGCAGGGCAAAAAGACGCTTGGCTCGGCCCGATATTTTGGGGCCTGATTAAAAAATTCACATTAGATCGTAGTTTAAAGAACAAACGTAAGTACTTAATATTGCTAATTTTTTGATGTTTTAATACACTTACGACAATTGTAAGGTTGTAAGCTGTCGACACTCCAAGCGAATTTTAATGAAAATGACCTATCTTTCGTCACTGCTGCGCGTCAGATTGCACTTCGCCCGGGCTGCAAAGCCTGTGTTGGCGGGGTTTCTGGTAACCGGCCTGGTTTTGCCGTTCAGTGCGTTCTGCGCTACTGAAGCGGTAGCTGCCGCTCCCGCACCGGTTGCCACTGCGCAGCCGGTTCAAAAAGTGAGCGCCAAAAAGCGTCGCAAAGCCAAAGCGGCGGCCAAGACGGCGGCTCAAGACGCTGCTGTGGCTGTACCGCTAGTCAAAGAGGCCAGTGTGCCGGTCCATCGGCGCGTTTCGATGCAGATGGCGGCGAATATCCATGGCGCCCGCGTCAGCCGCATCGCTTTTTCGCCGGCCCACGCCGAGCCGTTCCGTTTGCGCGAGACCGATGGCCTGGTAGCGCTGCGTTCCAGTGCCGCTCTGGTGGTCGACCAGAATACCCATGAGCCGCTGTACGACAAAAATTCCAGTGCCGTGATGCCGATCGCCTCGATCAGCAAGTTGATGACGGCGATGGTGACGCTCGATTCCAAAGCGCCGCTGGACGAACAGCTCGATGTTACCGACGCCGACCGCGATTACGAAAAGAACACCGGCTCGCGTTTGTCGGTGGGTTCGCGTCTGTCTCGCGAAGACATGTTGCACATTGCCCTGATGGCTTCCGAAAACCGCGCTGCTGCCGCCTTGTCGCGTTATTTCCCGGGCGGGCGTCCGGCTTTCGTCGACGCAATGAACAAAAAAGCGCTTGAACTGGGCATGACCGACACGCATTTTCTCGACCCGACCGGCTTAAGCCCCAACACCTCGAGTGCGCGCGATCTGGTCAAGATGGTCAATGCCGCTTACCAATATCCGCAGATTCGCGACTTCTCGACCGACACCTCCTACGACGTATTTACCGGCCGCAAGACCATTCATTACGCCAGCACCAATGCCTTGGTGCGCAATCATAGCTGGCAGATCGGTTTGCAGAAAACCGGCTTCACCAACGAAGCCGGCGAATGCATGGTGATGCAAACCATGGTGCATGACCGGCCGGTGATCATGGTGCTGCTCGATTCCGTCGGCAAATACTCGCGCGTGGCCGATGCCCAGCGTTTGCATACCTGGCTGGATAACGGCGGGGTGCAACGGGTGACGAGTGCGGAGCCGGAGCGGACGGGGACTTGAATCGGGCCTGCGGGCGCATAAGAGTTTGCTTGCCGGACAGTTTGTACGCTTGCCTGATCGAAACCAGCGCAGAATAAAAAAAGCCACGCAGTTCAAAAACTGCGTGGCTTTTTTTATGTTATTTCGCGAGTCGCGCGCCGTCGCTCAATTGTTCGCCACAGGCGCCGGCGTGTTCAGCGTATAACCCAAGGCCCGCGAAATCTGCAGCGCGGTTTCGCTCAGGTGGGCCAGCCACGCATCTTGCAAACGGTCAGCCGGGGCGGACAGGGACAGGCCGGCTACCAGTTTGCTGGAGTCATCGTAGATGCCGGCGGCGATGCAGCGCACGCCGAGTTCAAGCTCTTCGTTGTCGCGTGCGCACATATGCTGGCGTACGTGGATCAGCTCACGTTCGAGTTTGGTCAGGTCGGTGATGCTGTTTTGCGTATGGCCCGCCAGTCCGGTGCGGGTGGCATAAGCGCGGACCCGGATGGCCTCGTCGTTGGCCAGAAAAAGTTTGCCCACCGAGGTCAAATGCAAAGGGGCACGGCCGCCGATGGCACGCACCACTTGCATCCCCGAGCGTTCGCTATAGGCGCGTTCGATATACACGATTTCGTCGCCTTGCCGTACCGACAGGTTGACCGTCTGGCCCGTCAGCCGATGCAGTTCGCGCATCGGCGACAAAGCCGCGTCGCGCACCGACAAACGGGCTTTGACCAGGTTGCCGAGCTCCAGCAAACGCATGCCGAGACGATAGGTGCCTGGGTCGGAACGGTCGACCAGGCGGCAGGTGACCATATCGTTGAGGATACGATGGGCGGTCGACGGATGCAGGGCGGTGTCGCGCGCCAACTCCTTGAGGCTGACGGGGTCGCTATGCGCGGCCAGCGTGTCCAGCAGCCGCATCATGCGCTCAATGACTTGGATCGACGTTTTGGATTCCGGAGTCGCTTCATTCATCGTGCTTAACTCAGTATTCGCTAAGGGTGCTTATGGATTTTTAATCAGCCCGGATGGCTGTTTCAAATACCGGCTTGCCAGCAGGAAGAGCCAGTTTATCTCATATGGTGAAATAAGCGAACCTTTGTTAAGCAAACACTTTCAGTGCGGTCCAGGCAGCGCCAGACGGCGCTCAAACCAGCGCTGCAGCGCTTCCAATACGGTACACAAGACCCAATAAATAGCCGCGGCGCCGAGATAGAGAGGCAACGGCTGAAAGGTGGTGGCGATCACTTCCTGGGCGCTGCGCAAGAGTTCGGTGACGGTGATGACCGACACCAGCGAGGTGTCCTTGATCAGGCTGATCAGGCTGTTGGCCAAGCTGGGTACGGCCAGGCGCAGCGCTTGGGGGGCGATCACATAACGCAGCGTGGCCATCCGGCTGAGGCCCAGGCTATAGGCCGCCAGCCATTGACCGCGGGCAATCCCGAGGATTGCGCCGCGCATGCTTTCGGAGAGGTAGGCCGCGACATTGGCGGAGAGGGCCAAGACCCCGGCGGGGGTAGGGTCCAGCGAAATACCGAGGCTGGGCAGGCCGTAATAAATCACAAAAATCTGCACCAGCAGCGGGGTGCCGCGCATGATGCTGACATACACCTGCGCAATCCGGCGCAAGGTAGTGCTGTTGCTGATACCCATCAAGGCGACCAGGGTCGCGGCGGTCAGCCCGAAGGCCATCGACAGCACGGCGAACTTGAGCGTCAACAACGCGCCGGCCAGCAGCACCGGCATGGACTGAACAAGAAGCTGGAAAACTGGCATGGACGTAGGTCGATTGAAGGCGTGAAGTCCGGCGCTACAGGCGGGGAGCCGGGCGGTGGTGTGCTTGCTGCCGCCAATGTACCTTAGCCAATACCGCGTGGCTATGGGCAGAGGTCAACTCAAGCAGGCGCCGATAAAAAATGCCGGGCGGCATTACACCGCCCGGCATGTCATCGGGTTTTTGCGGATTTATTTGGCCGCGGGCTTGCTGACGTCGATGCCAAACCATTTTTGCGAGATCTGGGTCAGCGTGCCGTCTTGCTTCAAAGCGACGATGGCGTCCGACAGTGCTTTGGCGAACTTCGGATTGTCCTTGCGGAAGGGGATGCCCATTTCGGTCGGGTCGCCCACCGACGCGCCGGGACGCAGCGGCAGCGGCGCGGTCTTGAGCAAATAAGCCAGAGTCAGGCGGTCGTTCAGGGCTGCGTCGATGCGACCCGAAGCCACATCGCTCAACTCTTCGGCGGCGCCGGGATAGGTTTGAACCAGAATTCCGGGCACGGCCTTGGCCATGTCGTTGTAGTTGCTGCCCAGGCTCACGCCCAATTTATGGCCTTTCAAGTCATCCAGGGATTTGAAAGCACGATTGTCATTCTTGCGCTGAATCAGTTGCGCTACCGAATAGGTGTAGGGCGGCGAGAAATCCAGCGACTCGCTGCGCTGCGGTGTGATGCCGACCTGGTTGACGATCACATCAAACTTGCCCGCCTTCAGGCCGGCAATGATGCCGCTCCATTCGGTGGTGATAAACACCGGCTTGACCCCCAGTTTGGCCGCCACGGCTTTGGCTACGTCGACATCAAAGCCGACCAATTCGCCTTGCGTATTTTTGGAGTCGAACGGCGGGTAGGTACCTTCCAGCGCGACTTGCAGTGTGCCGCGCGCCTTGACTGTATCCAGCAGGTCTTCGGCATGGGCTGCGATGCTGGCGGTGGAGAAGCCGATCAGTGCAACAGCCAGAATCTTGTTCAGCAAAGAGATTTTCATGGGCTTTATTGTTTTAGATGGTTATGAATAACGTAGCGTAGCCGGATAAAACCAGCTACGTGGCAATCAACCTCCCACTATAGCGAAACCCGGATCAAATTCGAAAGAACGTTTAGTCATCTGGATATAACCGGCCGCCGCCGCCATTTTGCCGGCGGCGGCCGGTGCCCGGCGCAAATCTTGATCTGGCCTTATCTGATTGCCGCCAGCGCTCTGGCGCATTCGCCGACCAGTGCCGGGCCGCGGTAGATCAAACCGCTGTAGAGCTGGACCAGCGATGCGCCGGCCGCGAGTTTGGCTTGGGCATCGGCGCCGGAAAAAATACCTCCTACGCCGATGATGGGTACGCTGCTGCCGAGTTCGGCGTGTAATTTGCGGATCACCAGATTGGATGCGTCGAACACCGGCATGCCGGACAAGCCGCCGGCTTCGTCGGCGTGCGCCAGTCCGGTGACGGCGTTGCGCGCCAAGGTGGTATTGGTGGCGATGACGCCGTCAATGCCGTGGCGCAGCACGGTGCCGGCGATAGTCCTGATTTGTTCGTCGTCGAGATCCGGGGCAATTTTCAGCGCCAGCGGCACCAGCTTGCCGTGCAGGTCGGCGAGTTGCTGCTGCTTTTCCTTGAGCGCGCTGAGCAGTGCGTCCAGTTCATCGGCCCCTTGCAATTGACGCAAATTTTTGGTGTTCGGCGACGAGATGTTGATCGTCACGTAACTGGCAAAAGGATAGACCCGCTCCAGGCAATAACGGTAATCGTCGACCGCGCGCTCAATCGGGGTATCGGCGTTTTTGCCGATATTCAAGCCCAGAATGCCTTTGAAGCGAGCCGCCTTGACGTTGGCGACAAACTGGTCGACCCCCTGATTGTTGAAGCCCATCCGGTTGATCAAGGCGTTCGCTTCCGGCAAGCGGAACATGCGGGGCCGTGGATTGCCGGCTTGGGCGCGTGGCGTGACCGTGCCGACCTCGATAAAGCCGAAGCCGAGCGCGGCCAAACCGTCGATACAGGCGCCATCCTTGTCGAGCCCGGCGGCCAGGCCGACCGCGTTGCGAAAGGTCAGCCCCATCACGGTCCGCGGTGCTTCGATCACCGCCGGGGCCAGCAGGCCCGCGATGCCGGCGCGTCCGGCTTGGCGCAGCAGCGATAAAGTAAGGTGGTGCGCGTCTTCCGCATCCATCCGGAACAGGCGGCCCCGGGCAAGCGGGTAAAGAGAACTCAGCACAGGTTGGCTCAAGGGAAAGTGTCAGAAGCGCTATTTTAACGGCTGCGGCGCGGACTCCGGGCTATTTTCGCCCGGGCTGCCGGCCTGGGTCGCCGGATGCCGCTTCGGACTCCGGGCTCGCCGGGGACCATGATGGCGAGCATACGGGCGGCGGATCGCGGCGGCGCGATCCGCCTTCGGGGCCGCCGGCATCTTGGGTTGCGCGGTTCGGGTCCAGTGCCTGCCACTGGTTATCGAGCAATCCTTCCAGCGGCTGGAAATTGGCTTTATAGGCCATCTTGCGGCTTTCGCGGATCCAGTAGCCCAGGTAGACGTAGGGCAGTTGCAGGCGTCTGGCTTGTTCGATTTGCCAGATGATATTGAAAGTACCGTAGCTGGTGCCGGCAATATCCGGATCAAAAAACGTATACACCGACGAAATGCCGTCGCCGAGGATATCTATCATGCTGACCATGCGCAAGGCGCCGCGCTGGCCGGGTTCCGGCATCGGTTCGCGAAATTCGACCAGTCTTGAGTTGATCCTGCTTTGCAGCAGGAATTGCTCGTATTGATCGCGGCTGTCGCGGTCCATGCCGCCCCCGGCGTGCCGCATCGACTGGTAACGCATATACAAGGCGTAGTGTTCTTCGTCGTAATACAGCGGCGCGACCGAAGCTGTCAGGGCGGATAAGTGATTGCGTACTTTACGCTGGGTGCGATTCGGCTCGAAGGTGCTGACCGGGATGCGTACCGGCACGCAGGCGCGGCAGCCGTCGCAATAGGGGCGGTAGGTAAATACGCCGGAGCGGCGAAAGCCGGCGCGCACCAGCTCGGAGTAAACATCGGAGTTGATCAGGTGGCTGGGGGTGGCGACCTGTGAACGTGCGATACGCCCGTCGAGGTAACTGCAGGGATAGGGGGCCGTTGCATAAAATTGCAAGGCGGACGACGGCGACAGTGGCAGTTCGTTGGGATGAGTCACGCTACTAGGGCCTGTTCACGCTAATAATGGACTTGCGTTGTCACCCACAAAGGGCGAGGGCACGGAATGCGACGCGGCGAATACCGGGCGTATTCGCGAGGAGCATGACGCCGCCCTTATTCCTGCGCCTGCCTCTGTCGCCTAAGCCAGCGCATCCTGCAATGCCGATTTATCGAAACCCCAGGGAATAGGAGCTGCGGTAATGGCATGGCGCAGATGCCCGAGAAACGCGGTTCGGGAAATTTCGCGGCCGCCCAACGATGACAGATGCGGGGTATTCTGCTGGCAGTCTATCATTTCCACGCGGTGTCGTCGCGCGTGCCCCACCAGTGCCGCGAGGGCAATTTTTGACGCATCATTACGCCGCGCAAACATCGACTCGCCGTACAGCATCTTGCCGATGCCGATGCCATATAGTCCGCCGACACGCTCGTTGCAATACCAGGTTTCGACGCTGTGGGCGTAACCCGCGAGATGCATGGCGTGATAAGCCTCGATGATGTCCGCCGTGATCCAGGTGCCGTCCTGTCCCGGCCGTTCGGTATCGGCGCAGGCCTGCATCACTTCCTTGAAGCCGGCGTCGACGCGAATTTCCCAGTCGGGGTCGCGCAGCACCCGCTGCAGTGTTTTACGCAGCGAGGCGGAAATCTTGAAGGCCCCCGGATCCAGCACCATGCGCGGGTCGGGGCTCCACCATAGCACCGGCTGCGTGTCGGAATACCAGGGAAAAATGCCTTGTTGGTAGGCGCTTAACAAGCGCTCGAACGACAGATCCCGGCTGGCGGCAAGCAGGCCGGAGGCGCCGCTGCCGGCTCCCAGTGCCTGCTCCACGGGTGGAAACGGCATGGAGGCATTGAGCCAGGTCAGCATGGGGCGCGGCGCGGGCTTAGCCGCGCATCGGACGGAAAATGTCGGCCGTATGCAAGCCGAAATGGCCGCTCAGGCGGTCGGCAAAGAAAAAGCGCAGGGTCTGGGCGGTGGTCGGAAAGGCCAGGTCTTCCCAGGGGATCTCGTTTTCCTTGAACAGCCGGACTTCAAGACTTTCTTCGCCGGCGGCAAAATCGAGATCAAGCAAGCGAGCGCGATAAAACAAATGGACTTGATGCACGTGAGGGACGTTCAGCAGCGAAAACAATTCCTGCACTTCGATGCGCGCGCCGGCTTCTTCCAGGGTTTCACGCACGGCGCCCGCCGCGGTGGTTTCGCCGATTTCCATAAATCCCGCGGGCAGCGTCCAAAACCCTAGGCGCGGCTCGATGGCGCGGCGGCACAGCAGTACCTGATCGTCCCATACCGGCAAGGTGCCGACCACGTTGCGGGGATTTTGGTAATGAATTGCGCCGCACGCATCGCACACGAAACGTTCCCGGTTGTCGCCCGCGGGAACGCGTAATTGAACGGGGTGAGCGCAGTCGGAACAATATTTCATCGGGGTGGGGCGGCCGGTGCGAAAGCGGCGTATGGCGTCTGGCGTTGGGCGGCTGAAGCGTTTCAGTGGTGCGCCGATGGGCCGGTTGACCAAGTGAATCGACCTCTTCAATATAGGTTGAAGTGTAACATCGTCGTTCGCGCGAGTGGGCACCGCCGGATGTGGCGCCGCTTCATCCAGTACCTCGGGCCGCGTCCCCGCCGTCCGGCGCACGGGGCAATGTGATCTATCTACGACGCAAAGCGCCATTTTGCGGGTAACGCTTACGTATTTAATAGCGTCAGAGTATTCTTTGAATGCCAGAACACGCTAAATTATGCCCGATCGAGAATCCTCCTCTCCAGCGGCACTCAGCTTGTCGCCACAGCGCTTGACTTGTGCCAGCCTGGCTCTGGTCGGACTGATTTGTCTATTGTGTATCGGCGTACTGATCAGCGCCTATCGGGACGCTCAGCGCAATACCGAAAAAAGCACGCGTAATCTGAGCATAGTGGTGGCCCGCGATATCGAACGGAACCTCGAGTTGAGCGATTTCCAATTGCAATCCGTCATCGACGGTTTGCATCAGCCGGGCATCGACCAGTATCCGGATTCCGTTAGGCGCATGATTTTGTTTAACCGCTCGTATGCCATTAAATACCTGGGTGATACGCGTGTCACGAATGCCGCCGGAGAGGTGATTCTCGATGAGAATTCGACCGCACCGGCCCACATCGATCTGGCGCAGCGTGACTTTTTTACGGTTCACCAACATGACGCCAAGGCCGGTTTGTATATCAGCAAACCCTTTCAGGCTCAGCCTGGAGCCGGGCCTTATGAAATCGCGTTAAGCCGCCGTTTGAACGCGGCCGACGGCAGTTTTGCCGGGGTGGTGTTCTCCACCTTGCGGCTCGATTATTTTTATCAATTGTTGCAGGACATCAATGTCGGCGGGAAGGGGCATGTGGTGTTGTATCTCACCGATGGCACCATTTTGATGGAATACCCGACCAATACGGCTACTCTGGGTCATAACATCAGGGGCAGCAAGCTATTGCAGACCCTCGGCGCTACTGACGACGGTTTTGTCACGGGGCCGTCGCCGCTGGACAACGTGACGCGCTTGCGCGCCTTCCGGCATCTCGATCATCTGCCGCTGATCCTGACGGTGGGGGTGTCGGTTGACGATATGCTGCTGGCGTGGCGCGAAAAAGCCTGGGTCATCGTGATCTATACCTCGTTGCTCGGGGTTGCCACGGTATTGCTGTCGTTCCTGCTGGTGCGCGAATTACGTCGGCGGCAGGAGCTTGAGTCTGAATTGCTGCGCTTGGCCCGCACCGACAGCCTGACTCAACTGGGTAACCGGCGCCTCTTCGACGAATCGCTCAAGCGGGAATGGGAGCGTGCCGCGCGTTTGCGCAAGCCGTTGTCGTTAATGATGCTCGACATCGACTGGTTCAAGAAATACAACGACCTTTACGGACATCCCGCGGGCGACGTGGCATTGCGAGCCGTCGCGGTTTGTATCGCCGAGGGCATTCATCGGCCGACCGATATTTGTGCGCGTTACGGTGGCGAGGAATTTACCGTGGTCTTGCCGGAAACCAATCTATCGGGCACTTTTCATGTTGCCGAGAAAATTCGCAAAGCAGTCGAAAAAATGGGCTTGATCCATGAAGGTAGCGCGCTCAAGGTGGTGACGGTCAGTATCGGTCTCGCAACCGTGATACCGCGTCAGCAAGATGACGCACAGACCTTGATCGACGCCGCCGACGAAGCGATGTATCGCGCCAAGCAGGCAGGACGCAACCGAGTGTTGGCGCAGCAAAAACCCCATGACGAAAAGCCTGTGCCGGGATATGTTTCGATGCCGCTTTGAACTGTGTCGGAGCCATTGAGCGCAGCGCTGGAAAGCTGGAAACGGCGTCCCAAACATCGGCAGCCAAAAACAAAAAACCAAAAACAAAAAAGCCTACCGATGAGGGCAGGCTTTTGAGCAAGTGAAACATGTTCTACATTTCGAGGTTGGTTGCGGGGGTAGGATTTGAACCTACGACCTTCGGGTTATGAGCCCGACGAGCTGCCAGACTGCTCCACCCCGCGTCCGTCGAAGAAAAGATTATAGCAGTACGGCGCACCTCGCGCAAGGCTTCTCCCACTTTTCCTTTGCTGCGGTCATGTCGGCGGGCGGATAGCCCGCTTGCCGGGTCGCGACATCATGCTAAAACCGCTTGCGATATTTATTGCGGCGAATTTCAGGTAACGAGCATGAATGAAATTGACCATGACTTTGCATCGCGGCCGTTGCAACGCCTCAAGACCCGCGAACGCATCTTGGCGGCCGCGCGCAGCCTCGTCGCGCAAGACGGTTACGCGGCATTATCGATGCGCCGGCTGGCCGCCGCCGTTGACTATTCTCCTGCTGCCTTATATCTGCATTTCAAAAGCCGCGACGAAATTGCCCACATCCTGCGCGGTGAAGCCTTGGCCGCGCTTGCCGCTGCCTTGGATACGCCGGTGCACGATGCCGCCGATCTTCACCGAGTACAGGCATTGGGCCGGGCCTGGCTGAACTTTGCCCGGACTCAGCCGCAATTATATCAATTGGGTTTGCTGGATCGTCTGGGTCCGGCTACCGAGCCCGGCGAATTGTCCGGCACGGCGCAAAGCGACCCGGCAGCACAGGTATTGCGCAGTGTGCTGGCGGCATTGCAACACCCGGCCGGTGAAACCTTGGGCGGCGCGCAACCCAACTACGGCTTGGACGCCCGCGCCGAAACGGTGGTGGCCGTGCTGCATGGACTGACCACCTTGCACCTGTTGCAACCGGCGTTGCTGAGCGTGCCGATCGATGCCTTGCTGCAAGTGTCGCTGAAAAGCCTGCTGCGCGGTTGGCCCGGTTTGAGAGGCAGTCAGTCACCCAATTTTGAGGCCGACGAAGCACCATAAGCCTGCGCATGGATGAACCCGCCTGTATCAGGGCGGTGCTTTCATTCCGGCTTCCGCTGGGACAAAGGGTCGAGCTGACCATGCGCGCTCGCTTAACTTCAGCTAAGCTCGCGGACATGCAATGGCGTGGATCTCCACCGTCGGCAGTCTTGAGCCCTGGGGTAGGCCTCGATACCCTGCCGCGGCGGCTTATGCCACACTCGCGCTCGATCGTCAGGGCGCCCGGGCTCGGCCGCTTTCGCTCACTCTTTATAATTTCGATTTTGTCACGGTGAATCAGCATGAATGAATCAGTCGATCCGTCCATATGGGCATCACGCGCGGAAATCCATCCTCATCTTGAAAACGGGATCGGGTTTATCGCTTTGAATCGCCCCAAGGCCCTAAATGCCTTGTCGACCGGCATGGTCCGCGCGATGAAGTTGGCGCTGGACGAATGGCGCGACAATCCGGCGGTGCTTGCGGTAGTGATCTATAGCCCGCATTCGCGTGCGTTTTGCGCGGGCGGCGATATCCGGTTTTTGTATGACGCGAATCAGCGCGGCGACGCGGCGGCAATCGATGCGTTTTTTACCGACGAATACAAGCTGAATCACACCATCTTTTATTATCCCAAACCGTATATCGCATTGATGAACGGTTTGGTGATGGGCGGCGGCATGGGGATTTCGCAGGGTGCTGCGCATACCGGCGGCCTGCGTATTGTGACTGCGGGTGCACGCCTCGCCATGCCTGAAACCAAGATCGGTTTGTTTCCCGACGTCGGTGCAAGCTGGTTTCTGGCGCGTACGCCGGATTATCTCGGGACTTATCTCGGCGTGAGCGGCAATATGATCCAGGCCTCGGACGCCCTCTATGCCGGACTCGCCGACTTGAGCGTGCCGGAAGCGGCATGGGCTGCGATGTTCGAGTCGCTGAGCACCACGCCGTTTGCTTCCGGCACCGAGATCGTGGCCCACCTCAAGGCGACGGCCGATGCTGCCAATCAGGGGCAGGTGCCGGCACCGTCGATGCTGGCCGAGCATGGCGCGGCCATCGCGCAGCACTTTGCACTGGACAGTATCCAAGCCATCGTAGCCTCGCTGGAAACGTCCGGGGACGCCTGGGCGGCCGAAGTGCTGGCTGATCTGCGGGCGCGCTCGCCCTTATCCATGGCGGTTTCGCTGGAATTGATCCGCCGCGCCGCGAGCATGTCGATGGCGGCCTGTCTGCGCACCGATCTCGACTTGGTACGTTCAACCTTCGCCGGCGGCGACATCGTGGAAGGAATCCGGGCGGTTATTGTCGACAAAGACCATACTCCCCACTGGAAACCGGCGCAGATAAACCAGGTAAGCGCACAGGCGGTGGCCGAGATGTTCGTCAGTGCGTGGCCGGCGCAAGGCCATCCTTTGGCGGCATTGCAGGACGCCTGAGACCTTGCGGGTCTTGGTTATAGGCCGGCGCGTCTCCCGATGCGTCGGTCGAGTTTAATATTTACAGCCACGCTGTCTACCCGCCCGACATCGCAACAAATCACAAAACAAGAAAACCTAAGCTGTAAAAAATCGTTCATATCCGGTTTCCGACTGCCTAGACTGGCCTTTTAGTTCGCTGCTTGAACTTGCCTGCAGGCTGTGTCGGAACGGGCTGTCCCTGATGCCTTGGTTCGCCGTGCAAGTTTATGCCGCCGCCAACCCAGGGTGAAACGATGTCTTACATAGTGACGATTTCCGGAAGTCCCGCCGCGCAATCGCGCAGTGGTCATTTGCTGAGCGTAGCCGAAGCGTCCTTGCGCGCGTCCGGGGCGACTGTGCGCCGCATCAATGTCCGCGATCTGCCGGCGACCCCGCTGTTACATGCCGACGCGGGGCATCCGGCGTTGCGTGAGGCGATCGAATTAGTCGACAACGCGCAAGCTGTGGTGATTGCGTCGCCGGTATACAAGGTGTCCTACACCGGTCTGCTGAAGGTTTTCCTCGATATCCTGCCGCAAACCGGTTTGGCCGGCAAAGTGATTTTGCCGATTGCCACGGGCGGTAGCCTGGCTCATTTGCTGGCGCTCGATTATGCCCTCAAGCCCGTATTGTCGGCGCTTGGTGCGCGCCATGTCGCGTCGAATGTGTTCGGTACCGATCGCGAAATACTGTGGTCCGAGGGCAGCGGTTATGCCTTGAACGATGAGATCCGCGAGCGCCTCAAGCTGTCGGTCGACCAGTTGCTGCAAGCCTTGTCGGAACAAGCGGAATTGCGCGACTACCGGGCTCGCGCGGCATTGGACCAGGTATTGCATGGGGCGCGCAGTCATCGCGATGAGCCGGAACATGCCGCGCACGGGGCGCGTGGCGATACCCATGATCTATCGGTGTTGCACCCGGTTGGCGCGGGCGTTCGTTACACCGCATGAACCAGGAATGACCGCGGCTTGAGTTTGGTTTGGGTTGAACTTGCGGCAAGCCGCGACACATGAACCACAGAAGCTGCTGCCGGCACCTTGATCGCTGATCATCGCTGGCTTTTTTAATGCATATTATTTAGTTCTAGCTGGATGCAACGTGCCCGCTCAGGCGGACCGTCGCTCTGCTCAAGGAGTTGAAGGTGGATATATTCTGGTTTATTCCGACCCATGGCGATAGCCGCTACCTCGGCACGCAACAAGGCGCGCGCACAGCCAGCTTCGATTATTTTCGGCAGATTGCGGTGGCGGCCGACACGCTGGGATATGACGGCGTGTTGTTGCCGACCGGGCGTTCCTGCGAGGATGCCTGGGTGGTTGCGTCGGCTTTGATCGGCGCCACCCAGCGGCTGAAATTCCTGGTCGCGGTGCGCCCGGGGATCGCCTCGCCGGCGCTGGCGGCAAGGCAGGCTGCGACCTTTGATCGACTGTCCGGCGGACGTTTGCTGATCAATGTGGTGACGGGCGGAGCGCCCGGCGAGCTGGAAGGCGACGGCTTGTTTGTGAGCCACGATGAGCGTTATGAAATCACCGATGAATTTCTGCATATCTGGCGCAATCAACTGACCGCTTCGCATGACAAGAAAACCACCGATTTTATCGGTAAGCATTTGAAATCGACGGCCGGCCGGGTGATTTATCCGCCGATTCAAAAACCCTATCCGCCGTTGTATTTCGGCGGCTCGTCGGCCGCCGCGCACGATTTGGCCGGGGTTCATATCGATAAATACCTGACCTGGGGAGAGCCGCCGGCGGCGGTTGCCGAGAAGGTTGCCGATATTCGGCGGCGCGCGGCCGAGCATGGGCGCGAGATCACTTTCGGCATTCGTTTGCATGTGATTGTGCGTGAGACCAATGAGGAAGCGTGGGCCGCGGCCGACAAATTGATCAGTCATCTGGACGACGAAACCATAGAGCGCGCCCAGGCCAATTTTGCCAAGATGGATTCGGAAGGGCAGCGCCGCATGTCCGCGCTCCATGGCGGCCGCCGCGACAAACTCGAAGTCTCGCCCAATCTTTGGGCCGGGGTCGGTCTGGTGCGCGGCGGTGCCGGTACCGCATTGGTGGGCGATCCGCAAACCGTGGCGGACCGGATCAAGGAATATGCCGATATCGGCATCGATACCTTTATCTTCTCGGGCTATCCTCATCTAGAGGAATCCTATCGTTTTGCCGAATTGGTATTTCCGTTATTGCCGCGCAAGCAACAGGAACAGATTGCCGGTAGCGCGCCGCTATCCGGGCCGTTCGGCGAACTGATTGCCAACGAATACGAACCGCAGGTATCGCAAAGTTGAATCTGGTTTTGGCGCCGAGGTCAGGCCGAGCCAGGCCGACGCCAGCGCCGGCCGAGATCGGCTCAGGCTGAGGGAGTTGCCATGTCTTTTAAACAGGTTCTCAAGCAGCGTTTGGCGCCTTGCTTGCTGCCGCTTTTTATTTTGCTGGTGTGGGAGTTAAGCACCCGCTCAGGACGCTTGTCCAGTCATGTTCTGCCTGAACCGTTGGCGGTAGTGCGGGCCGCCTGGCAGTTGATCCAGTCAGGTGAAATGTGGGCTGACGTCAAGGTCAGCGGCGCGCGCGCGTTGGCGGGCTTGGTGGTGGGGGGCGGTCTCGGCCTGGTGCTGGGACTGGCCACCGGTTTATTCAAACCGCTGGAAATCGCGCTCGATTCGACGATTCAGATGATCCGCAATATTCCGGTTCTGGCGACGATCCCGCTGGTTATCCTCTGGTTTGGCATAGACGAAAGCGCCAAGCTGTTTCTGGTGGCGCTGGGCGTATTTTTCCCGATGTATATCAATACCTATCACGGCATCCGCGAAGTCGACCGCGGCCTGATCGAGATGGCGCGCAGTTACGGCTTGTCGGGGTGGGCGCTGTATCGTGACGTGATCTTGCCCGGCGCATTGCCGTCGATTCTGGTCGGCTTGCGTTTTGGTCTGGGGCTGATGTGGGTCACGCTGATTGTCGCCGAGACGATTTCCGCACAATCCGGTATCGGTTATATGACGATGAACGCCCGCGAATTTCTGCAAACCGACATCGTGCTGGTGGGGATCTTGCTGTACGCGCTGTTAGGCAAGGTGGCCGATGTGCTGGCGAAATCGCTGGAACATGTACTGCTGCGCTGGCACCCGGCCTATCAACAGGGAGCAAAAGCATGAGTGTCATTGCCTGGTCATCGTCATTTTCTCCGATTGCGGGCCTCGATCTCGAAAGCGAGTTGCGGCAGCAGCTTGATTGCGCCGCGGACACCGGAACGGAACGCCGCCTCGGGCTGGCTCCGGCGGCGCGGATCGGGTTGGTGCCGGTGGCTGCGCCCGGCGACGTCGATGCGGCGCTGCGCTTGAACGGTATTGGCAAGCGATACGGTACACGCGAGGTCTTGTCGGACTTCAATATGCAGATCGAGCGCGGCAGTTTTGTGGCCATTGTCGGGCGCAGCGGTTGCGGTAAATCCACCTTGCTGCGCCTGTTGGCCGGCCTGGAACGGGCCGATGCCGGCACCTTGCAGACCGTGGGCCGGGACGGCGACTTGCACACCCGCATCATGTTTCAGGACGCGCGTCTGCTGCCGTGGAAATCCGTGTTGCAGAATGTCATGTTGGGTCTGCCGCGTCGCCCGGCGGCACAATCGCTGGCGCGCGCCCGTGCGGTGCTGGACGAAGTCGGTTTGTCGGAACGTGCCAACGATTGGCCGGCGCAACTCTCCGGCGGGCAGCGGCAACGGGTGGCTTTGGCACGAGCCTTGGTGCACCAGCCGGAATTGCTGTTACTTGACGAGCCGCTGGGCGCGTTGGATGCGCTGACGCGTATCGAAATGCATGCCTTGATCGAGCGCCTCTGGCGCGAGCATGGGTTCACTGCCGTATTAGTTACACATGATGTGCATGAGGCGGTGGCATTGGGAGATCGTGTGGTGCTGATCGAAGCGGGGCGGATCGCTCTCGACCAAGCGGTCACCTTGGCACGTCCGCGAACACGCGACACGGCGGCGTTTGCGGCGCTGGAAGGGCGGGTGTTGCAGCGGGTGTTGCATGGCGAGGCGAGCGGACAAGGGACGAACTGAACGTCTCTTTGGGGTCGAGACGTCGCAAAAGTTAAGAGTTCATGTTGATATACGAAACACATTCGCTTCGTATATCATCCGGCCGGCCGTATGGCTCGCCGCCGTCGAGACCCGGGCCTTGCTGTACTCCATTGCCTTACTCATGACGCCACCCCAGCGTCAGCTCCGGCACCAAGTTCGGACAAGGCTCAGGGAGATTTCCTGTGTTCCATCTTTCTTGCCAGAGCCGAGCCGGGCGCTGGCGTCTGTTCTAGACCATCGGCCAGCATGCGTAATAGCCGCAGCAACTGGTCGAAATCTATTTCATTCCAACCTTCAAACATTTTCACCGCGAGTCGTTCGCGCGCGCCGTCGACCGCTTGAATCGCCTTCTCACCGCTGCGAGTGATTGTCAATTCGCGTGCGCGTCGATCCTTGCTGCTCATGCGCCGATTGACGAGGCCGAGCTCCTCAAGCCGAGAGAGTTGTCGGCTGACTGTGGTGTAATCCCGCCCCACGCGCTCCGACACATCAATGACGCCTATCGGCTCATACTTTCCGACGAGCACGAGAAGCGGAAACAGAGCGCGTTCGAGAGAAAGGCCGGCGCTCTCCAGCATCGCCTCGTCGCGGACAGGACTATTGAATACACCCACCACATCCAACACCGCTCGATGGAGCTCCGGCAAATTGCGTTTGATATGCTCGTCCTGAACCGTTTTTTCGCTTGCTTTTACAGGGGTGGATTTTAAGTGCATAATACAAGTAATTTCATCCTATGCCTGGTGGGATGGGCGTAGCCCACACTCTTGTTAAGTCGATCAGTCTGGAGTTTAATCCATGCCGCACGAGCAGGTCATTATCCGAACGCGCGACGGCGCTTGTCCTACACACTTGTTCTTGCCCACGGGCACCGGCCCTTGGCCGGCGGCGATTTTTTACATGGACGCAGGTGGCATCAGACCCGCTGCATTGGAAATGGCAGAACGGTTATCGGGCGCCGGCTATGTTGTGCTTCTGCCAGACCTGTATTATCGGCATGGTCCTTATGGGCCGCTTGTTCCCGCCGAGGTGTTCAAAGGAGACGTGATGGCGATCCTCGGGCCCTTGATGGCGACTACCGGAAACGACAAAGCCGCAGAAGATACACAAGCCTTGCTTACCTACCTGGATAGCAACCGCAATGTCGCGGGCAACCGGTTCGGCGCTGTCGGATTTTGCATGGGAGGCGGAATGGCGGTAGTTTCAGCCGCTACCTATCCGGACCGTTTCGCCGCAGTCGCAAGCTTCCATGGCGGCAATCTCGCAAACGATGCACCGACCAGCCCGCACATCTTTGTTCCGACGTTGAAAGCGGAATTGTACGTTGCCGCAGCGGAAAATGACGATCATTATCCCGAGGATATGGCTCAACGGTTCGAAACGGCCTTGGCGGCCGCCGGTGTTCGTTATCGCGCTGAGACGTACCGCGGCGCATCGCATGGTTGGATGAAACCGGACTTTCCTGTCTATAACGCGCAAGCAGCCGAACGAGGATGGAGAGAACTATTGATGCTGTTCAAGCGAACACTGCCCTCTACAGTTTGAGCGACGAAAACTCGATGTGCCGAGCGTCGCGCGGCTCCAGCCGTCGGGTGGTGCAGAGTAGAGTAATGATCATGCATTTGCTGAAGATTGGACGTTACGCCCATCTTGAGAGGGGATCGCAGATGTGTATCGCTCGGTTAAATCGATGAACTACTTGGGTACGCATGCTTCTCCCGACACGCCTGTGCTACCGCCTGCCATACGATGACGAGCAGGCCAAATGTAGAGTGCGACGGTTCCGCGGAAAGCTCCGTGCCGAGCGACCGAGATTGTGCGTCCCCGAAACAGGAACGTATTTGATACGACACTGGCACCGGGCTTGGTCGCCACATCAAGCCAATCGCTTACGGGCTTCATAAGGCTCGGCATCAAGTAACAGACAATTGCGTCAGCGCTGCTCAGGTCACTGTGAAAGAAGTTTCCCCATCGCACCGCGACATTGGATAGACCGCGAGTTCTCAAGCGCGATACCAGATATGGAAACGGCGATATCTCCACACCTTGCACGGATGCGCCGGGGAACGCCTGTGCCAACTCGACCAGGAGCGTTCCCCATCCGCTTCCCAGATCCATGATCACCGCATGCTCGGGAAGTTTGGCAAGTCTGATCAACGCGATTACGTCGTCCATTTCCGCTTTGCTTGACGAGAGCGTGGGCACTCCTGTCAGGAGCATTGAAAACAGAATAGACATGCTCATGAGCACGCTCAGGAAGACAGCCACATACGAAAGAATCGTCGACATCTGCATAGATAAATCAGTCTTGCCCGGTACGCCATCCTAGGCGAATCTACGGGCAAGATCCATGTCTAAAAGTTCGTATTACTAGTTAGATCGTACGGAGTTTTTATGGGCCGGCTTTCTGATGTGTAGTTACCTCGACCATCGGGATGTGCTTCCAGTCATCTGATTCAGATCGGCGATGATGCCGGGTTGCGTTGCCAGCCATCCAAGTCTTTCCTGAGTTAGCTTGCTGGATACGGGGTTATCCGCCGCAATGAAAGGTGCGAGCCAGGAAAAGAGCCTGGCGGCATCCGGCGCAGACTTGGAAAGAACCGGAACCTTTAGCTGCCGCCCAATGACCTCGGCTATTTCGCGCACAGGCACACCGCCTTCCGCCACCGCGTGGTATCTGGCACCGGCGCTCCCATGTTCCAGCGCAAGCCTGAAGAGACGCGCGGCATCAAGCCGAGGTACCGCCGCCCAGCGGTTGCTCCCGTCCCCAACATAGGCTGAAACCCCCTTTTTCCTGGCGATCTCGATCATCCTGGAGGCTAATCCCTGCTTCTGTCGGTCATGAACCATAGGGGGGAGACGTACAACACTGGATCTCACCCCGATAGACGCCAGCGCCAACGCGGCCGCTTCCGATGGGGCGCGGCCGGCGCCCACTGAATCGAGATCGGGAGCATCTTCTTCTGTTGCCGTGCGCCCTGGCCCGAGGGCCATCGTCGGGAAAGCTACGACCAGAGCGCGGTCGGTCCCCGTCAGCGCATTGCCGATGGTCTCAATCGCGCGCATGTCCGCCTCGACGGCCGCTTTGGTAAACCTTGAGACAATACCGCCTGGACTCCCCCCGAGCATCACGCGAAGACGAGTGGGAAGACTCATATGGCCGATCTGATGAAAGAAGGCAGTGTGAATCGCACCTTCTGCGTCCGCGGCTCCCTGACGCAGACTCTCGACATCTTCGATGGAGCCGATATGTCCACGCACCCCCATGGCGGCCAGAGCTTCAGCCGCCTGTTTCGAACGAACCAACCCTGTGACCTCGTGGCCGGCGTCCAGCAACTCCTTGACCACGGCCGAACCGATAAATCCGGTGGCGCCTGTAACGAAAACTCGCATCCTGGATCTCCCGTCGATTCGCGAAGTGGTTGGATTGGCGCGCTTTTCTGCAAATCGATAAGTGCTACGATAGCCCTATATTGGCGTACGATCTATGTCGGATCGTACGTAAAATTGGCGCGATCGTACGGATAACACCAGGAGATTCCATGGACCCCCTCTCGGATGTATTGGCGCTGCTCCGACCGCGTACCTATTCGTCCGGTGGCTTCGACGCAGGTGGAGAATGGTCGATTCAGTTCCCGCGATACGAAGGCATCAAGTGCTATGCCATCGTGGCCGGCCAATGTTGGCTTCTCGTCGAAGACATTGCCGATCCGGTGCGCTTAAGAAAGGGGGACTGTTTTCTCTTGCCGACGGAGCGGTCATTTTGCCTTGCGAGCGACTTGAAGTTGACCCCCGTTGATGTCAAGTCAATACTGACACTTCCTCTCGACGGCCGCATCGTGTCCTACAACGGAGGAGGAGATTGCTCTATCGTCGGTGGGCACTTCACCTTGTCGGGCGATCATGCGGGCATTCTGTTGGGGACCTTGCCAGCTATCGTGCATCTTCGGACAGAAGCGGATAGAACGGAACTGCGCTGGTCTCTGGACCGGATGAACCTGGAATTGCGCGCGCAACGGCCAGGCGGCCTCCTGGTCGCACAGCACCTTGCTCACATGATGTTGGTTCAGGCAATACGTCTGCATGTCGAGGGCGGTTCTCAAGACGGCATTGGGTGGTTGTTCGCCCTCGCCGATAAGCAACTGAGTGCCGCGATGGAAGCCATGCACGGCGATCCGGCCCGTCGCTGGACACTACAGATGCTGGCCGAACGCGCCGGCATGTCTCGGACCATCTTCGCCTCGAGATTCAAAGAGAAGGTCGGCTCATCGGTCATGGAGTACCTGGCGCGCTGGCGTATGCTGCTGGCCGGGGACAAATTGACACATTCCCGCACTTCAATTTCTAGCATTGCGCTGGAGCTTGGCTATGAATCCGAAAGCGCATTCAGCAAAGCCTTCAGGCGAGTGATGGGCTGTTCACCACGGCAATATTCCCGCGGACACAATGGCGCGTCGCTGCCTCCCGCCAGTTATCCGCTCTTCATCGATACCGGTCAGAGAGAATCAGCATCGATATGCGCCAACGCATTCCAGGAGTAATTTCGCAATCCGATATCAGACTTCGCTTCCTGCCCGCAATCAGCCCCAACTCCGCGCACACTTACACGTCGAGACAAAGCGATTTTGGAGCATGGCATGGCTATTGCAAGCGGATCTCTCGTGACCGCCTCCGCCGAATCGATCTGCGAAGAGCGTCCTTTGCAGCAGATCAACCAGACTGACGACAAAAAGGGTGCTTCGAGCTCCCCGGCTTATATTCCAGGCGGTCTTCAAGATTTATGTAGCATGCGCCGGGGCGGATCGCTTCCCTCCGGCTCAAGCATAGGGCAGGCGAAGCAGGAATCGGCGGCAGGTCGAAGCGAGGTTGGCCGGCGTATCGCGCTGCCTTCGGCGGTCGATGCGGGGCGGCTCCAGCGGATACCGTCGCCTACGCGCGAAGGTTGGGGAAGAGCGACTATTTCCCAAGACGATTCGCTTATCGGGCGGCGCTTAACTAACGCAATGGCTGGGGAATCCGACGCCAGCAGAACGGCACAGCTTGCGCTGAGCTATGGTCAAAAGTTGTGTGATGATTTTAATCTGAGCGGCAACCGCGGGCTTATCAGTCCAAGCAAGAAACTCGGCTCCGGTGCCGATGCTTCGGTTTATTCCACGGACTACTCCAAAGATCTGGCCATTCGCATTACCCACACGCATGATCGTTTGCCTTCGAGCAACCGTGCCGAGGTGCTTATTCCTGTCGAATTTGATAAACGTCCTATATCGAACGCCATCATGCGTCGAACCAGTCCGGCGGGAACACCTAAAAACATCGGGCACGCGGCGGAACAGGTCATCGCTGAAAATGAGCGAGTGGGTGTCCCTTTGGCGGTGCTGGTACCCAAAAATGACAAGCACGCCCAGATCTATGCCGAAACGAAGGAAAAGTTGAGTTTAACGGATGCGTTGCGCATGACAAATCCAAGAAGGGAGGGGGGAGCACTTGTTTCGGTTTTACGCCGATGTGACGGCGAGACCGTCTCGGACAGTCTGGCGGAAAAGTTTAGCAAGACATTTGCTACCGATGGATCGCAGCGCTCGCGGGTTTTGTCGAAATTACTGAGTGCTGATATGAGCGAGAAGTCCAATATCTTGGAACAGTGCAGAGTCGGTCGATTCCAGGAAATCCAAGGATTAAGCCCGGATAATCAGAAAAGATTCGAGCGCGACCACGCCGATCTATCCGAAGAGATAGTGAGAAAATCAGAGGGTATCGCGACCAGGGAGCAGGGCTTTTATGACGATATCGCCACTTTGGCACGCGCTCTCCTACAGGCCGGAAAAACGCTCGATTTTTCAAATCCCAACAATTTATCGTTCGACAAAAAAAGCGGTCGCTTGATTATCTATGATCTTGGTAACTATGAAAAACACATGCGTACCAGCGACGATTACGATGATGAGCGACACGTTTCCGCCTCCGGCCTGGAGTTGAAAGAATCCAGGCCAGACAATATCAACGGCTTTCTTCGCTGCCTGACTCCTCAGGTAGAAATGTTTGGCGCACAAGTGCCAATGAAGGATGTGTTGGCGCGAGCGAGCGACGTGAAGAGAATCGAGCGAGCGGAAAAACAGATCGTCGATAGTCTTGCACGAGCGTTTGAAGAAAAAGGCCTGAAACCACAAAGGCCGCACGAAATGCCCGAAGCGCCTCGCTGAGCCCACACGCACTTTACTCGTCAGCGACTCCCCAGGCCAAAAGTATCCATCAGCAAAGACACAAAAGCTTTCGAAGCGGCGGTCCGATAGGCACCTGTACGTTGCAACAGCGCTACGGCACGGAATGGAATGGCGGGGTCAAGCCGAAGCGGGTGTAACTCATCGTGCTCGCGCGCGGTTTCCTCGGGTAGAACCGTCGCCAACTGGCCACGTCGCACGATCTCGACGATTGCGCTGATCGAGTTGGTTTCGATCGCGATGTGTGGCCTGATTCTATTTTTAACGAAATACTGATTGATGTACTGGCGGGTTGCGAACTCGCTGTTCAGTAACACCAGGGGCTGCCTCTCCAAATCCGCGACTGTCAGCGCACAGCTTATGCTCGCAAGCGGGTGACCGTTTCCGACCATGAAATTGAGTGTTTCGGTAAATATCGCGGTGGCTTCGATGTCAGGTGAGTAAGTCGGTTCGAAAGCAATACCGAGGTCAAGATTGTCCTCGGCTAAAAGCGCCTCCATCCGATCTTGCGTTATTTCACGAATGTCGATCGAAATCCCGGGATAAAGACGATAAAACTGGTCAATAACCGGCCCAATCAGATATGTCGTGAATGTCGGCGTGATTGCCAGCCGCAGGGAGCCGCGATTCAGCTCCTCGACATCGTGGACGGCGCGAGCTCCCGCCTCAAGGTCCTGCAATGCCAGTCGCGCATAGCGCATCCACGCTACCCCTGAATCGGTCAATCGCACGGTTCTCCCCGAACGGTCAAACAGTTGAGTCCTTAGCGACTCTTCCAACTGCCGGATCTGCTGTGAGAGCGTTGGCTGGGAGACGTGCAGCGCCTCGGACGCACGGGTGAAATTTCCGTGCTCGGCAACAGCCAAAAAATATCGGATATGCCTCAGTAACATCGCGTCCTCAACTATTGGTCTAGGTTATAGCGGCAATCATAAACCGGTCTTGGACGCTATGATCGATTGAGTTCAATCTGCGGATGTCGACGCCATTAACCACCTGGAGCAAATCATGCAAGACATCATCGATGGCGTCCTCAAGTTTCAACGAGACGCATATCCGAAGCGGAAGGAATTATTTAAAAAACTGGCCAGCAGTCAGACGCCAAGCACGCTGTTCATCTCGTGCTCAGACAGTCGAATGGTTCCGGAACTGGTGACGCAGTGTGAACCGGGCGACCTGTTCGTGATTCGCAACGCGGGCAACATCGTGCCGTCTTTTGGCCCCGAGCCTGGCGGGGTATCGGCTACCGTGGAGTATGCGATTGCGGTCCTCGGCGTAACCGAGGTCGTTATCTGCGGCCATTCAGATTGTGGCGCCATGACTGCAATCGCAACGTGCAAGTGCCTCGACCATATGCCGGCAGTTGCAAACTGGCTGCGTTATGCCGATGCCGCGAAGTCCGTCAACGAGACTCTGGATCATGCATCTGAGCGCGCGCGAATCGACTCGATGGTCCGTGAAAACGTCAAAGCGCAACTCAATAATATAAAAACGCACCCATCAATCGCGTCTGCGATCGCTCGCGGGCGGTTGAATCTGCGCGGATGGGTCTACGACATTGAGTCCGGCCTGGTTGACTCACTCGACCCGAAGACAAATCAGTTTGTCCCGCTTGAGCAATCCACGCCAATGCCGCAAAGGGCGAGTGCGTTCCCGGGGTGATGCTCGAAGCGCATCGATTTTATTAACCAAAAGGAAATATCATGACTCAATCACAGTACAGTCAAACCAATCGTCAAGCGCTGACGGATGTGATTATCGATGCCAAAACCCGGAAGAATCTCTCTTTCGCGGAGATTAACGAAGGAACCGGTCTCAGCCTTGCGTTCGTGACCGCCGCGTTGCTGGGTCAGCATCCTCTTACCGAACACGCTGCCAACGTCGTCGCGAAAAAGCTCGACCTGGACCAGGACGCAACGCGTCTGCTGCAGACTATCCCGCTACGCGGCAGCATCCCCGGCGGCGTACCCGCTGACCCGACGATTTATCGCTTCTACGAGATGGTCCAGATTTATGGCTCGACTTTGAAGGCGCTGGTGCACGAAAAGTTTGGCGATGGAATCATCAGTGCCATTAACTTCAAGCTCGACATTCAGAAAGTGACCGACCCGGACGGCGGAGAACGGGCGGTCATCACCCTTGACGGGAAATACCTGCCGACGAAACCCTTCTGACGGCAAGAATACTCAAGCCATATAACGCAATCCTCCGTCGCAGACCAGCATGTGACCGCTCATGAAGTCATCTCCTATCAGGAAGGCGATTGCCTTGGCGATGTCTTCGGGCTGCCCCACGCGACCTACCGGGGTCTTGGCGCCGAATTGCGCAAATAAAGCCTGCTTTTGTTCCTCAGGAATGGCGGCCCACCAGGGCGTATCGATTACGCCCGGGCAAACGCCGTTTACCCGCAGCGGTTTGAGTTCGACGGCGAGGATCGGCACCAACGCAGCTACCGCCGCATTGGCGGCCCCAATCCCAGCCGTGCCCGGCATGGCGGTCAGAGCGGCGAGGCCCGAGACGAAAGTGATGCTGCCCATGGGGTTCAGGAAAGGCAGCGCCGCCTGCGCCGTGGCGAAATGCGCGTAGACTTTTTCCTCGAAGCCAAGCTTTACATCGGCGAGATCGATGCTGGCGAAAGGGCCTACGCCCTTGTTGCTGCCAAGCGCCAGCACTAGATGGTCGAAGCTGCCGATTTGCGCGAATTGGGCCGGCAGCGTATCTGCCGCCGCCGCGTCCATTTGCATCACCTGCGCTTCAAGGCCGAGTTGTCGCCGCGCCTCGGCGAGTCGAGTTTCGTTGCGGCCTGTGATGGTAACCCGGGCGCCGGATGCGAGGAAATGGCGGGCGGTCGCTAAACCGATGCCTGATGAGCCGCCGACGATGACAATATGCTGAGAAGACATGAGTTGGGAAGACATGAGTTGCTCCTGAATAGTGGGTTGGCGATGGGGCGTCGCACCAGGTCGCTGGACCTCGACCACGCCACACAACTGGAGCTTGCCTGAGGCGCCAAGGCGCAAACAGTCTTTGGTTGGTCCTAGTATTGATCCTGCTATGATAGGCAAATGACTGATACTACGACCGCCGAACCCGCCGCCCGCCGACATGAGGCCGGCGAGTTCCTGCGCTCGCGCCGGGAGCGCCTGAGTCCGTCCGACGTCGACCTGCCCAACGGTTTCCGGCGCCGGACGCCGGGCCTGCGCCGCGAGGAGGTCGCGCTGCTCGCCGGAGTGGGAACCACTTGGTACACGTGGCTGGAGCAAGGGCGAGATGTGCGGCCGTCCAACGAGGTTCTCTCGGCGCTTGCCGAGGCGCTGCGGCTCGATCACGCTGAACGGCGCCACCTGTTTGTGCTGCACGACCGGCCGACACAAGAGCTGCGCCCCACCGGAACAGAGCAGATCAATCAGCCGCTGCGCCGGATGCTGGATAGCCTGACCGGGCAGCCCGCCTATGTACTCGGTCGACGCTGGGACGTGCTGGCGTGGAACCGGGCGGCCGAGGTGGTTTATGGCGACTACGGGCGGCTTGAAGGCGACGAGCGCAATGCGCTGCACCTGGTGTTCGGCGATCCGGATCACCGTCGTTTGCTGATCGACTGGGAAGCGGTGGCGCATGCCGCGCTCGCCATGTTCCGTGCCGACTGCGCACGCTTTGCCGGCGACCCTGATTTCGAGCGTCTGATTGCCCGTCTTACACACCTGAGCCCGGAATTTGCGCAATGGTGGCCGCGGCACGAGGTGGCGCTCCCGCTGGCCGGAGAAAAGCGTATCGACCATCCTGTCGCCGGAAGAATGTTGTTCGAATACTCGAGCTTCGGCGTAGGCGATACGCCGGACATGAAACTTATCGTGTTCACGCCACTGGACGAGGACGGCACAGCGCAAAAGCTGGAACGGCTCCTGTGCGAGCGATTCCTCTGATCTTGCCAAACTCGGGTCAGCCCATCTCAGATCATCTCAGCTAAGCCGCCGAGGTTAAGCGGGTGCTTGATGCCACCACATATTTCATGCCTCCTTTGATTGCTCTATGACTGCATTGCTGTTGCCCAGGACGCAGAACTCCCCACGGATCCTGCTGGTTGGCCTGATGCCCGGCATCGGGAATATGCATCTCCCTCGACATTTGGCGCGTGCCGGTCTTGAAGTCGTCTTCGCCGGCGTCAGGACTTGCATGGCCTCCCGTTCCGGCCATGTGCGGACGTTTTACCCATGGCAGTTCGACGCTGATGACCTGGCTGTGGGGCCGTTCATAGACTGCGTCAGGCAGTCTCAGCCTCAGTGGGTCATTCCCCTCGACGAACTATCCGCCCAAGCTCTACAGCTAATAGGCATCGGACAACTTACGGGCGGTGAGTTCGCGCTGCCGGCCGAGGTTGTGGACCTGGTGCGACGCTCCCTCGGAAATCCGGCTGGATATCCTCTTTTCGCCGTGCGCCGTCGCGCATTCGAAACCGCCCATGCGGCAACCATCCCGGTGGCGGTTCAGGCAGACGTGGACACTTTTGATGCGTGCCTTCGATTTGCCCGGGAGCATGGATATCCGGTGGTTCTAAAACAGGAGAGCTCCAGCGGCGGCGCCGCTGCTTTCATCCTGGACAGCGAAGCGGCCTTGGATGAGTTCACCTCCAGCGGCCAATTTGACCAGGCCGGCCGGCCGTGGGTGATTCAAGGCTTCATTCCGGGGGTACTGGGCATGCACGCCGTCTTTGCCGAGCAGGGCCGTATCTTGGCGAAACTTAGCGCGGTCCAGATCAGAAGGCGCAGCGACAGGCCGACAGCGCCAAGCAGCGTGGTCAAGTTGCTGCAGCACGACGCGATGGCAGCCAGTTGCGCCGCGTTCGTGGCGGCCACCGGGGCTTCGGGATTCCATGGCTGGGATTTCCAACTGGAACAAACCGGGCGCGCCGTGATGATCGAGCACAATCCCCGACCCATTTCCGTCTCCCATCTGGGCTACCTGCTGGGTGACGATCTATGCCGAGCCCTGGCGACCGCGTGTGGCGCAATCATCGGCAACCCAAGACCCAGATCGAGCAGCGACGAGGAGTGCCCGGTGGCGCTTTTCCCCGACGAGTGGCAACGGGATCCGTTGAGCCCCATGCTGCACGAAACGTTTCACGATGCCCCCTGGGACGACCAGCCCTTGTTCACCGCCTTGCTGCAAGAGAACATACGTTTCATTTAGTCAACGCGCTTGCCCAACTGGCCCTGACCCAGGCATTGGAAGCAAGCGGGCAGGGCGTTCGGCTCAATGCCATCGTAACGAGGACGGCGATATGAGCGTTCAACTCGGCTGAGTACACCACTGAAATTTCCACCGGTGGCTTGCAGTCGTTCAGCGCCGTGAATGCATTGCGGCTGCTCGGCCGGTAGATGTGCATGGTGACGATCCCCGCCTGCCGGGTAAAATAAAGATGCCATTTATCCTCCCGTCGGCTCCTGCTGACGTTTTACCACCAACACGACAAAGGTACCCGACACCACAGTACCGCGCTGGTGAGGGCTGTTTTGCGCGGAGTCGCGAGAGGTTCTGAGCTCGGATGACACCAGGTAGAGGGTGTGCGTTTGCTCATCGAGTGCCATGGTCCGGGCGCCGCTTTGGGTGGACAGATTCTGTACTACGCTAAAGTGGTCGGGGTCGTCTTCATGTACCGCGGTGAGTGTGCCGTCGGCACCATTCGAACTGAAGGCGGTTTTCAGTCCGGAGTCAAAGGCCGCCGCGTCCGGGCCACCGCCAATCGGCAAACTTGCAACCTGGCGTCCGGACTGCGCATCAAGTACCAGCATGCGCTGATTGGAGCAGACGGTGAAGAGCCGCTCGGTGGCACTGTCGATGGTCAGTCCGGAGGGCCCGTCGCATGACGCGAGCGGCCAATGTGCCAGGACCGTGTTGTGATTCCCGTCGAGTTCGGCGATTTCGCTTTTGTCTTCGAGATTGACGAAGATCCTGCCTTGGCTGTCAGTCGCCAGCGCCTCGGGTTTGCCTCCCACCGCGACGGTGGCAATGACTTTGCGGGTGGCGATGTCGATCGCGCTCACGCTATTGGCGTGACCATTGCTGACGTAGATGCGCTGCAACAGCGGGACGTACAGAATGCCGTCAGGGTCTGCGCCGCTGGCCTTGATGGTATCGACTACCTGCAGGGTATCTAGATTGACGACGGTAATGGTATCGGCACGGCCGTTGGTAATGAAACCGAGGTTTTTATCGGGGACAAAGGCAAAACCGTGTACGCCATCGGTGCCCTTAATCTCGCCAAATAACTTGCCGGTTACCGTGTCGACTACCTGGACATGGTTAGCACGGCTAATAAACAGATGGTGACGTGGTGCATCGTAGGCAACATAGTCCCAATGTTCGGTCCCGCTTAATACATAGCGCTGGGCGACTGCGAAAGGAGCCGTGCTGTTGGCCGGTGCGGCAGCAGCGGGGCTGCTGCACCATAAGGCGGCCGCCAGGCCGCCGCTTAGCATGAGTTGCGCCATTTGCTGTTTGATCATTGAATTGCTCCGGTCTGGTTTTGTCAGACATGCTGTGCCTGACTCCACTCGTTATTCTGCGTTGTCGAGTTTGAAGTCGACCCATACTTGTTCGGTTAACGTTTTGCCGACGAATGCTGGTTCAGGCTTGGGGCAAGCGGCGTCTTGGACCGCGGCAAGTGCGGCGCGATCAAGTAGGCCTATGCCGCTGGAAATCGCTATGCTCGTATTGGACACCACACCATCGCGATAAGTGAAAGCGACGCGGGCACGACCTTTCATCCCGGCCATGCGCGCCGATTCCGGATAACGTAGCGCCGCCTGGATGGCGGCGCGCAAGGCGCCCTCAAAGCTGGGAGTGGGGGCGGTCGCGAGCGGGGCCGCGGCTGCGGGAGCCGGGTGCTGTGGCGGTGCGGGCTCGGTCGGCGCCGCCAGTGGTATTGACTGAACCGATGGCACTGTCGGCGGCTGTGGCATGGCTGCGGCAGCGTGCACGGCTTGACGTATATGCGGCAGTGGCTGTGCTACCGGTTTTCTGATCTCTTTCAATTGAGGCGCCGGCGGCGTCACCACGGCCTTGATTTCCGGTGTCGCCGTCAGGGTCAGTAAGGTAGGCGGTCGTTCGCTAGGGGTCGGCGGCCGACGCGACAGCAGCGCCACGACGCCTGCAAGCAAGATGACTTCGGCCAGGAGGGCCCATGCGGCCGAATGGTACAACCGGCTTTTTTCCGGCGCGATGCCGGTGGCGAGTGCGATTGCCATATTAATTGACCTGCGGTTGCGCCGCGAGTGCAATCTGGAACACCCCGGCCGAGCGACATGCATCCATCACGTCGATCAGTTTTTGGATTTGCGCTGTCTTCGCACCCGAGATGGTCACGACAGTATGTGCCGCGTCCGCGCGTGCCGACAACATGGTTCTGAGTTGCTGCGTACTCAAGGTATGGCCGTCAATCGATATGCTGCCGTCGCTGGAGAGCGTTACCATGACTTTGGATGGCGGCAGCGACTGCGTGGTGGCGCTGGATGGCAACTGCGCGCTCAAACCCGCATTCGGGATCATGTGCAGGGTAATCATAATGAAAAACACCAGTAAGAAAAACATGATGTCGATCATCGGAATGATTTCGATCCGCGCCTTGCGGACCTCCAGATATTTCATGCTCCGGCTCCCTGGGTTGCGAGACTGCCGCTTCCCGCGCGTGGTGTTTCCCTAACGAATTTCAAGGTTTCATGAGCAGCGGCCGAGGCCGGGGCTGGAGTCGCGAGGCGATTGACCAGCGCCACTTTCAAGGTTTCCAGTTGATGCACCAGGACGCGCACGCGATTGTGAAAACCGTTGAAAAATACCAACCCTATCATGGCCACGAACAAACCCGATGCGGTTGCAATCAAAGCCTGTGCCACGCCCCCAGTCACCTGCGCCGGCGCATTACCCGGATTGGACAGAACCTGGAACGCGTTGAACATGCCGACAATGGTGCCGAACAGGCCGAGCAAGGGCGCCAGCGTGACGATGGTGTCGAGCACCCAAAGGAATCTATCGATATGCGGGACTTCGCGCATAATCACTTCGCCGATACCGGCCTCCAGTTCTTCACGCGTTGCTTGCCCGGCAAGGCGGGTTGCCTTGACGAATAAACCGGATACCGGCAAACCTTTGAACTCCAGCGCGCATGCATTCAATGCATTGGCATTGAGCACCTCGATTTGATCGACATGTTGTAACGCCAGCCTGCAGCTTTGCGCTACGCGGTACAAGTACCAAAAACGTTCGATGATGACCGTCAGCGCGACCAACAGCATGGCCGCGATGGCATACAGCACTCCCCCCGAATTATTGGCGAGATGTAACAGCGTATCGATGGACATGGTGAGTAACTCCGATCAGAAATCAGTGGAAAGAGTGGCGATAAAAGCGCGCCCGGGGATGGTCCAGTACAAGGGCGTGTTGGCCGCCGCGGTGTAACCTGCAAGCGCATCGATGCTATTGCGGTTAAACACATTGTCGACTTCAAAGCCGAAGCGTGTGTTATGCATCCATGGCAGCAGGTTCTTGATCGTATAAGCAGTAGAGAAGTTGGTGACAATAAAACCGCCAATAGGTTGTGTGTCGCCGGTGTCGCCATATTGGTGACCGATAAACTTGGTAATCAGCGACCCATCGAGCGGACCTTGCTCATAGATCACGCCGGCGGCGGCTGTCTGCTGCGGGGCATTGGGCATCCAATCGCCAGTGCTTTTCTGCTTGGCGGAGTTGAACGTCAGGTTGCCGTACAGGCTAAAACCAAACCCTATGGAATAGGTGGCCTCAGACTCGAAGCCTTTGTAATAGGCGCCCCCGGCATTGCTGAACACCGTGTTGTCGCCGACCGTTCGACTGGTCACCGCGTTGCGGAAGTTGATGTAGTACAGATCAGCCGATACCGTCACGCGGTCGGTTTTGTAGGTGGTGCCAACCTGATAATTGTCGGTCTGCTCAGGATTGGGTTGGCCCGAAACCGTCGGGTCCTGCACATAGAACACGTTCAGGTTTGGCGCCAGAAAGCCTTGCGCATATTGCACGTAGGCGCTCCAATTGGGATTGATCTGCTCGTGTACGGTCAACGACGGCAGTACCTTCTGCCAGGTTTTGCCGAAGTCGATCGGGTCACCCGACTTCTGGTTCATTGGCGAATCGATATTGCGATTGAATGAAACATACTTCACGCCTGGGGTGATGGTCAGGTCGTTGGTCACCTTCCAGGCGTATTGAATATACGGTTCGAAAGTCAACAACGTATCGTGCATGGTGAAGTTTTGCGATTCAAAGGCAAAATTCAACGAGTCGTCGACATTGAAGTTGTCGCGGAAGTTCGATTGATGGGTCAACCAGCCGCCCAATTGCAGTTTACCCGGCCCGATCTGGCCTTCCGCGCTGAATACATCGCCGAAAGCGCGATAGTTGTTGTTCATCTCCTGTCCCGGCACATTGTTCTGGCCGAAGCTGGTCCCGTTAGGCGTTTCGCCGTTCGGGTCAACGCCGTTGAAACCGTTGTGGTAATAGCCGTAGGTGTAGAGCTTGTTATCGATTTCCCATTGAGCGACCTTGGTTTTAAGCTCGACGTATTCCAAATCGGTGTTGATTAAATCGATGTTGTAGCCGTAATAAGCTTGGCTGGCCGGGTTGCCGTTCAAACCATAGTCCGGGCCGAACTGAGCAATCTGCGCTGCGGTCGCGCCGACCGGTACATTTTGGTGAATGTTGTTGTACGTTGCGAATACCGTCAGCAGGGTGTTATCGCCCAAGGGTTTCTCCAATTTGAAGAAAACGTTCTGACGCCGTTGCGCAGCATCGGTCAGGTAACCATCGCTATTAGCCTGGTTGTAACCGATTTCGGCACGGGCGTCGCCCCATTGCTGCATGTCGCCTGTATTCAGAGTTACCCCATTGAGCCAGGTATCGAAACTGCCGAAGGAACTCAGCACAGAGAACGAAGGCGTGATCGATGGATCTTTCGAGGTAATCCCAATGGTGCCGCCGAAGGTAGCGAAGCCGATCTGCGAAGCATCGCCCGGTCCGCGGTCCACGGTGATATTGCCGATACTTTGCGAAGAGAAAAATGAGGTCGAATGATGGGTGAAATCATTCGAGTCGCCGAATGGAATGCCATCGAACGTGACGTTGTATTGTCCATCCTGGAAGCCGCGTATGCTCAAGCTCTGTGATTCCATCAGGCCGGCGCCGTTCGGATCGATGTTTGAAACGCTCGGCGCGATCTGGACTATATCGCTATAGTTGGCAGTCGGCGCGACGTTGTTCTCGATGTAATGCTGGCTAATCACCGATTGCGGTTCAGTGGCTTTCAATGAACCTTGTGACGGAGCCTGGCTGGATGCTGATTGTTTGTTGTTCACACTCGAGTCGCTGTTTGAGGTCGAAACCGCCGTGCTCTGTACCGCGCCCAGGTCCCCCGACGCTTGGGCATAACATGCATGTGCGCCGGCGGCGCAGAAGGTGGCGAGAACCAACTGTGCCAGTGGTTTTCTGCGTAACTGCGAGCGTACTCGTTGCATGTTTCGGCATCCTTGTCATTGGTGTAGGCAGGCTGCGTGGAGTGAGCCGGCGCTTAGGAAATTCAAGGTCCGATGTTAGTGCTTGCAGGTTAACGGGTAGTGAATGAATCCTTACAAAGGTGAGCCGATGGGCTTGGGTTAACTGAGTTTTGTAATGTTTTGTACTCCGATGATTCATTAGATTTATTTACTATCGACAACGTATTTTCCGCGCATATGATTGATCCGTGCATTTGAAATATGTCGTAGCGCGTATCAGGTGATCATCCTTCGTCATGTCACGAAAATGCCATCCGGGCATGCGAAGCTGATGCGCCAAAGTTAGCCACCCCAAAACGCGATAGATCACACCGTAAGTTCAAATGGAAACGAGCCCTCTTGGCTATTGAAGATTCGACAAACCGCGGCGCCGCGCGCAAGCCGCGTATCCTGGTGGTTGAGGACGACACGCGCACCAGGCTGGAAATCACCGCGGCGCTTGAGGATTACGGCTTTGAGGTTACTTGCGTGGCAAATGGGCACACCGGCTTGCTGTGCGCGCTGGATGGCGATTTTGATGCGGTTGTGCTGGATCGGAAACTGCCGGACCTGGACGGATTGTCCATCTTGGCGACCCTGCGCAACGTCGGCAAGCAAGTTCCGGTCTTGATTTTGAGCGCGCTATCGGCGGTGGATGAACGTGTGCGCGGTTTGCGCGCGGGTGGCGATGACTATGTCACCAAGCCGTTCGACGGCCTTGAGCTCACGGCACGCCTCAACGCGCTCCTGCGCCGGCAAAACTCTGCGTCTCAACAAGCGATTTTGCAGATCGGCGATTTGACACTCGACGTCGACCAGCATCTGGTTGAACGGGGCAGCCATGCAATTGATCTGAAACCGCGCGAATATAAGGTCCTTGAATATCTGATGCACCACGCAGGACAAGTGGTGACACGCGCTATGTTATTTGAGTCGGTCTGGAATTATCATTTCAACGCGCAAACCGGCGCAATTGACTGGCATATCGGCCAGTTGCGCAAGAAAATCAGTCTCAATGGGCGGTTGTCTTCCATGATCCATACGGTGCGAAATGCCGGCTACATCCTTGATGCGGACGAATAATCGCCGAGCGCGGCTGCATATGAACGGGGTCAGTTGGTTGCTGGCGGTATTCATTAGTTCGGCGATTATGCTATTTGCCCTGTTGTACTGGTTTACTCGCGGATATTTAGTGCATCAGGTGGACGAGCGGTTGCATGGCGAAGTTGCGGAATTTCATTGGATCGGCCGCAGCGCAGCGATTACCGACATCACCTCGCTAAGTCGGCGCGATGTTGCCCGCAGCCGCCCCTATGGCCTGTTCGACACAGACGGGACCTGGCTGGCCGGTAATATCCAAACGCTGCCGGCCGTCCCGGCAGGCGAGCCGTTCGATTACACGGTGCCGCTGCGCGATGGAAATCGGCTGGTAGAAGGACATTTTCGGGGCATCATTGTGCCGACTTTGAGCGGGTTGCGGATTGTGGTCGGGCACTCGACCGACGAAATCATCGGCTTTAATCAAGCGTTGATCCGCATGCTGTGTGCTGGTTTGGCGCTGACCATTTTGCTCGGACTTGGCTGCGGGGCGGCGCTCAAGGAGATGTCGAATCGGCGCATCCGCGAGCTTAGTGTTACGGCCTCTGAAATCATGTCAGGTAAATTGGGGCAGCGCTTACCGACTCGTGGCGATCATCACGATCTTGATCGACTGGCGGAAATCGTCAACACCATGCTCGGAGAAATCGAACGTTTGGTAGCGGAAGTCCGCGATGTATGCGCAGGGATTGCTCATGACCTGCGCACACCCATGACGCATCTACGCGCGGGCCTTGAGCGGGTGCGTCGTCGCGCGAGCCGGTCGAGCGATTACGAAGAGGCGATTGACGCCGCGATCGAGCAATCGGATGTCGTGCTGAATCGTTTTATGGCATTGCTGAGAATTGCCGAAATCGATGCCAGTGAGCGCAAGGCCAGCTTTTCTGAAATTGCCTTGAATACCGTTTTGCGCGATGTGGTCGAACTCTACGAGCCGGTGGGAGAGGACCGAGGTCTGTCGATCGTCATCCACACGCCGGTAACGGTGATGGTGAGAGGTGATATCGACCTCTTATTTGGTGCGATAGAAAATCTGCTCGACAATGCACTGAAATTTACCCCTCGCGGCGGTGCCATTACGCTGCAAACCGGTTACGACGAGGATGTCCCCGTGCTGCAAGTAGCAGACGCGGGTCCCGGTATCGATATCGGCGAACGACGTGCCGTATTGCGGCCTTTCTATCGTACCGCCACTCGACAAGCCCACGCGGTAGCTGGACATGGGCTAGGTTTGAGCCTGGTGGCCGCAATTGCGCGGGTGCACGATGCCGACATCGAAATTCACGACAACCACCCAGGATGCAGGATTGTGCTGCGCTTTAGGGGATCTCCCCGCAGCGCCAGAGTTTGACTTAGACGCGGTTTAAAAAAACTGTGGGCCTATTAACTCTGGTTCATAGACCATGCCCCTGAAAACCATAGGCGTCAGTAGAGCCATCTATAATGGATAGCGTCCACATAGAGGAATTGATGCGAATATATGACCCATATAAGCAGCCCACCGCCGCGTAGCACCTACCGACATGGCGATCTGCGGCGCGCACTGCTGGAAGTCGGCATCGAGTTGGCCCGTGGCGGCGGACCCGATGCGGTCGTATGGCGCGAAGTCACACGGCGTGCGGGCGTGGTTCCTAATGCCGCCTACCGGCACTTTGCAAATCGGCAGGAGCTTCTGCAAGCGGTCCGCCTAAGCACCTTGTCGACACTCGCTCTTGCGATGGAAAGCGAATTGGCAGGCGTGCGGCGCCGCGGCAGGCGTCCTGCTGACGTCGCTCGCGCCAATCTGCGCGCACTCGGCATTGGCTATCTTCGATTCGCGCGAACCGAAACAGGTCTGTTCCGCATGCTCGCGATTCACGACGAACCTGTGGGCGACGGCGATCCGGCCAAGACGGGCGCCAGCGGCCTGGCGCCTTTCCAGTTGTTGGGCGCCGCGTTGGACAAACTGGTTGAAACCGGGGTACTGCCCGCCGAGCGGCGTCCGGGCGCGGAGTACCTGGCATGGTCCGCCGTTCACGGCTTGGCCATGCTCGCGATTGACGGGCCGCTGAGCAACCTCCCTCCCGCGGAGTTGGATGTCGTCTCGCAACGTCTGGTAGCAATGATAGAAAAAGGGCTTTAGCAATAAAGGTTGCGAGACAGGCCGACGCATTCGTCGGTCTTCAAATCAGGCACTTGATCAACTTCTTCTGCACAAGACGCCCCCAAAAACGCCACCGCGCCAGACGTTCGAGCACTCCAGTTTGGCAAACCGTCACCATGAATCGGGGTTCCGCTGCCGCGCATTCGGGCGCCTTGCTATTCAGCACCTTTGTGTTCTCCATGCTTCGATAAGCAAGCAACTCAGCTTGGCTTGAACTGAAATCGATCATTTGTGGACGATGTCCATTTGACTTGATAGTGATATGTGGCCGGTGTACACTTATTTTATTTTGGCTTGACGTATTTATTCAGAATCCACTGTGAGAAGAGTTCATCCCGAGCACCGACTACTTACAGTCATTACGTCGGCGCTGATGTATTCCGGCTCGGGATGCACCGAGAGCACCAGCGTGGAGCTTTCAGGCGCGCAAGGCTCCGGCTCGAACCTAGGGAGAGGCGGTGGCACCGAATGCATTCGAAGTGACCCTCCATCGACTCCGTCAAGAACCGGCGGCAATTGGCGCCATAACCTGCACTACCAATGTGCGTGATGCGGGCTTTGCATTAGAGGCAATGAACGTTTGAGCACAACTGGATGGTTTATCATGTTCAACTACTGGATTCGCAGCCTGGCTGTTCGTCTTTGGATTACCAACATCATTGCTCTGGCAGTCAGTCTGGTTATCATCGCGGCGGTAGTCGTCTATAGCTTTACTCACTTTCCACCGCAGAAATTTCAGCGTGAAGCAAACCAGAGAACCGCCTACCGTGTCGTGAAAGGTTTGCGCTTCGACGCTTCAGGGCATCCGGTTTCGGTCGACGCCGATGAACAGACAGCCTGGCTATTCACGGCAGCGCCTACAGAATTGATGTACCGGGTGCTTGACCATACAGGGCAAATCATTCTCGCGTCACCCGGCGGTCATCATGGTGAACCTTGGCCGGTGGAGGGCCTTGCCGCGACAAGCGATGATGCCCGCGACCTGACGATAGGCGGCAGATCGTTCGATGTCGTTACCTTGAGAATTTGGCATGGGCAATCTATGTTTTATGTCCAGACTGCAGCCAGTTTTGCCTTCGATAAAGCGGTCCGCACACAAAAGGTAGGTGCCATACCTGAGATAGTCGCGATCTCCATCTTGACCGCTACTATCGTTTTCGGGCTTGCTCTCGCGTTCAACGTACGACGACTACTCGGACCGCTAAGAACTGCCTCGATCGCGGCCGCATCGATCACATCGCGAAATTTCACTGCTCGACTTTCCACGGAAAGTGTTCCCAGCGAAATCAAGCCGCTGATTAATGCCTTTAATGGCGCTTTGACTCGCTTGGAAAACGGCTTTAACGTACAACAACAATTTCTCGCTGCCGCGGCTCACGAATTACAGACGCCGCTGACTTTGATCAGAGGCCAGATCGAATTGCAGCCCGGGGTCGAACGAAAGGACTTGCTGTTTCGCGAGATTGAGCTGATGGCGCAACAGGTCCGCCAGTTACTCCATCTCGCGGAGGTCAGCGAATCGAAAAATTTCGATTTTGAAGAGACCGACCCGCTGGAGGCGGTGAAGGACGTGATAGCCTATCTAGGTGCCAAAGCCGACAAGATGCAGGTCAAACTGGAAATTGACGTAGCGCGGAATCCGTCGCCGATTAAAGCTGACCGCAGCGCTTTGTTTATCCTGCTGAAAAATATTATCGAAAATGCCATCAATGTCACGCCACGGTGTGGCTCGGTCACGGTCTTGGTCGATGACGTCTCGATTAAAGTTCGAGACCAGGGCCCCGGCATCAAAACCGAATATCTGCCGTTTCTATTTGAGCGTTTCTGGCGCGCTCCTGATGCGCCGCATGATGGTTCGGGACTCGGTCTGTCTATTTGCCGCGAGATCGCCATCGCCCACGAATGGCGTATCACCGTCAGAACCCTTGCTTCCGGGACCCAATTTGTCATTGGGTTTGGAGCCGTTGGCTCGACCTGACTGCCAGGTATTGAGAGTTACTTAACTCATTTCTACAGATGGGCAAAAGAGCTTTAAATGTTCAGCCGCCTCGTCGCTCATCACGCGGCTGATCGATAGTACGTTGTCAAGTGCCCAGACGCAGTGGAACCATCCCGTAGGAATGATCAATAGATCGCCGGGTGCCAACACCACGTCGATACCTTGCGCATCGGTAAAGCGGGGAAAGCGGTCCAAGTTGGGTGCCACGACATCAACTGAGCACGGACGGAAGAAGTTGAACGCGTCCCAGGCATAGAGTGCATGTTCCTGCGCCGGTGCATACAGCCGGACGCGTTTGCGGCCAAAAACTTGTGCTAAAAATGAGTTTGCCAGATCACAATGCAGCCGCGTTGCAACCGCATGCGTCCGGCGTTGACCGAACCACAATTGCGCGCCGCTGAATGCCGCCGCCGGGACTACAGGGATCCTGAAGCGCTCCTCCCATGGCGGTGGCAATACGCAGCCGTCGGTATACAAAGCCCCTGCATCGCCGTTGCTTGGACGATCAAAAGCATCGATGAAATTGCTGATGCTTAGACGAGCGTCATTGACTGGATGGATTGATACGATTGTCGCGCCTTCTCGCACACGCCAATCATTTAGCGTCCACATGAGTTCGGGCCAGTCGAGTGCATTAGACAGATGTAGCGGCGTACTGTGCTCAAGGGCCTTCACAATCTCTTCAAATAGATGCTCGGAGGAGGTGTGTTTCGCCGATATGTGCGGTACGGAATTTAACCATGCCGGTGCACGGGCGCGCGCTTTGACAAGCGAAGCAAGTTGCTTGGCGGTAGGCCGCTTTAATAACTGAATCCAGTATGCGGCGACTAGCGCGTCTCCCTCTATTTGCAGGCTACCCTGCGCAAGACTAGCGGCATTACGTGGGTCGAAGCGCGTCGGATCGGCCAGGATTTTTTCCAGTACCGCAGCGGACAGCGTCATAGTTGTGTTGGCCGGCGGCACTGCGAGTCGTTGAGTCGCATCGAAATCGGCCGCTGACTGGTTGGGTAACACGATCATTTCGATTGATCGACCCAGTACAAAACGCCTGCTCGAAATCATGGCGTCGCTGATGACCAGATCAAGAATCCACGGCTGCGATGGCGAGACATAGTGCTCTGCAAGCCTATCATTGAGCATTTTGAGCCGCTCATCGAGCGACACCGTCTCTAACGATTCTTTATCTGTCACGATAGTTTCCGTTTGCCTGGAATGGCTTGGGCCAATACACCGCTTGGCGACCAGCTATCTTCCCATTGCTAACGGTACATCGCGGCCTGTAATGCGAAGATCGGTCCGTGCCGGCGACGCTGATTGCAATTTTGGCTTGCACAGCAGTACTTCCCCAGCCGTTCAAGACAAAGCTGGCGATCCATGCCTATTGGGCGTCGGACCACATACTTCCCCATCCAGACTTGGTATAAGCCTTGCCACTTCGACTTGGCTTGCCGCCGCAGACGCTAACTTTTATAGCGTTCAACAGGCGTCGCGGGAAGGCAGGACTCAAGTCTTAAGAATGGACTGGGGACTTTGATCTACGGCTCCTTGGAACATGCCGAGATACCCGAACACGGCACGGCACACTCTGTCCTCCAAGCTGGCGCTGTTTGTTTCCCCCCGTTCGCCCGCGCTATCCACCATACCTTTCACTATGGCGAGGATGTCGGCGGCAACAACGTCCGGGTTTGCAAACTCTTTGAAAGACAGTCGCGACAGTAGCGTAAGGATTAATTGCTTCAAGTCTGCAGCGATGACCTGATCTTGCTGACGAAGCGGCAGGCGCTGCTCTTCAAAGTCAAGCAGCCGTGCCAGGGTCGGGCGGCGCATCTGGTGCATCGCACAGGCCGCAATGAAGCGGCGTAGGGCGACACGACTATCAGCGATCATCTCGATCGTAGCGACGTCTTTTATAAGTATCGCCGTCTCCCGCTCAATCAACGCGACCGTCAGCGCTTCCTTCCCCGGGAAGTATTGATAGAGCGATCCAACGCTCACCCCGGCCGCGCCGGCTACGGCGTTCGTCGTGTAGCCATCAAGGCCGTTTTGCTCCAAAACGCGAGCAGCCGCCTCAAGAATCGTGCGGACCATCTCGGCAGAACGCGATTGAACCGGTTTCTTCCTGGGTTTGAGGGTCTTTGGATCCATGCTTTCATTCCATCCAGAATGCGAGTTGTAAATGCGAATTTTAGCTCGTATTATGAGTGCATCCATTTGATAAATAAAGGGATTTAAAATGATCAAACAGTTACCCATGACAAAGTTCAACCACCTGAGCTTTCCAACCAACAATGTGTCGGCGACGGCGGCCTTCTTCGAGAATTACCTGGGTTTCACCGTCTCAATGACGGTTCCCGACAAGTTCGCTATTTTGAAGCGCCCGGGCCTGGATGTCGTGATAGAGCATGCGGCCCACGATGCGCCGACCATCCTCGCCCTAGAAAACAACGTATCAGCCTTTGCCGACTGCGTGGCCAATGGCGCCGATTTGAAATGGCCCCGTGCTTTCCATATCGGTCTGGAATTTCCGACAGTGGAAGACGTCCGTCGCTTGCGTGAATGTCTCATTGCAGATGGCTTCGAAGCCGAAACCGAGATATTTAACAATCACCGAGGCTCGCGCTTTTTTCTGCGTGCCCCGGGCGGGGTGATGGTCGAGTTCAACACACGTTCGGACGCGGCCGACGAATTCCGTGGCACGTTCGACAATTAATCGGGACAGACACACCGCTTTGGCCCTGGTGACGTGGCTGTAACCCAACGGCGTAATGGATGCCAGGACGCCACATGGAACGTCATCGGCGGCCTTCTAGTCCATCTGCGATCTGATCTTCTCCGCATCTGCCGGCGTCGCCGGACTGTAGACCACCATACTGAGATCTGTCCGACCGTCGACCGAAAACGCCGAGTATTCGAAGGCGATCTGACCCAGAACCGGGTGGCGTATGTGCTTAACGGCATCGCCATGGACGCTGCGAACTTCGTTGTCGCGCCACATCGCCGCAAACTCAGGACTGAGTCGACAAAGCTCATCGACGAGCGGCTCCACCTCCCTGGCGGCTCCTGCACGCGCGGCATCCAGCTTAAACGCACCCACCACGAAGCGCGCGGCGCTCTCCCACTCATAATGTGCAGCGCGCGCTTGCGGATTGAGGAAAATCATACGCAGCAGATTGCGCTGCTCCAACGGCAGCGAGCCGAAGTCGGTCAGCATCACGGTCGCCGCCTGGTTCCACGCGACGACATCCCATATGGCGGTTCTGATAAGAGCCGGACTTGGGTCCAGTGCATCGAGCACGCGTTGCAACCGCGGGCTCACCTCTTCGTTATTCCGGTAGCGCGCCTCCGGCGGGTGGCCGAGGCCGAGAAGAAAGAGGTGCTCGCGCTCGACCTCCGTTAGCATCAGGGCGCGTGCGACCCGATCAAGCACGTCGGGCGAGGGCGCGCCGCCGCGCCCCTGTTCGAGCCATGTGTACCAGGCCGGGCTGATGTGGGCTCGCTGCGCCACTTCCTCGCGACGCAAACCGACGGTGCGACGACGCTCCGATGGAAAGCCGAGAGCGCTAGGGTCGAGCTTCGCCCTCCGTTCCCTCAAATAGGTTCCGAGCTGGTTCTCGGGAGCCGGGTGATCGCTCATCCTATTAGCCATCTTAATATGATAAAGACACTACTTTACCAGCATGGAACAAAAGCGCACATTCGTCTCCAACGACGCTTGGAGAGGTTTTCATGTGTGTGTTTGTCGCCAGCGCGACCGAATCCACCTATGCAGCCGTCGCCAATGCACTGATCGCGGCGGGCCAAAAAATGCTCTGCCTCACTCGCTATTCCACAACAAGAACGGAGCTTCCATGCCATTCCCCCCGCCCACGCCGCTACCTCTGCGCATTGCCGTCCTCGGCGTTGGTAAAATCGGTAGCGCCTTTGCCTTCCAGTTGGCACGCGCCGGCAATCATGACGTCACCGCCGTTGCGCGGCCAGGCTCCTCCCGGCTGCAACAGCTGCAACGCGACCGTGGAATCGTCGACATCAAAGGCCAGCGGGCCAGCGTGCGGGTAGCGGACACGCTGGACGAAGAGATACCCTATGACCTCGTCATCGTCACCCTGGTCGATTACCAAGTCGACGCGGTGTTGCCGGCCCTGCAGCGCAGCGCGGCAAAGTGCATCCAGTTCATGTTCGTCACCTTCGAGCCGGAGCGACTGCGAGACGCCGTCGGCGCCGCACGCTGCGCCTTTGGAATGCCAGGGGTAATGGCCATTTTCGATAAGGATGGTCGGCTCAAAGTTACCATCGGCGCGAACGGGACGAAGACCACCATGAGCCAGCAGCGCTGGGTGGACGTGTTCAATGCAGCCGGGTTACCGGCGGCTCTCGAACCCGACATGCCCCTCTGGTTGCGCTGCCACGTTCCGCTCTGCGTTGCTTTCGAAAGCGTATCCGTCGCGGGTGAACGGCGCGGAGGCGGGGCATCGTGGGGTGAAGCGATCGTCATCGCGCGCGGCGTGCATCAGAGCTTCTCGCTCATCAAGGGGCTTGGCTACCAAGTTTATCCAAAATCAAAGGTACGGATTAACGGCCTTCCCACCTTTGTCGTCGCCTTCATGCTCTGGATGTTCTCACGTATGAAGTCAATGCGAGAGTTGCTCGCCACCGGGGAAAACGAATGTCGCGCTCTGGTGGAGGCGATGGTGGCGGCTGCATCTCAAGCAAGTCCACCCGTCAAATTATCCAAAATTGAGGCGATGAAGCCTCGGTGAATGTTACTCAATCGGCGCCTGATGGATATGTGGGCCTATCACTACGGCGTGAGACTTGACTTTAGTCGGTCGGGGAAGTCGACCGACACTGCCTTCGTGGAGTTGTTTAACGGTTCCTTGCGCGATAGAACCGTAGGCTCGAAAACCACAAAAAACACGAAGCAGATAAATCATTCGTGGGAAAATAAATAAAGCGGGGGGAATTTTGCTATGCGAAACCAAGGGAAATCATAAACCCCTTGGTGCATAAGGTTGCAGTGGGGTGACCGATGGGGCTCGAACCCACGACAACTGGAATCACAATCCAGGACTCTACCAACTGAGCTACGGCCACCACTGACAACTTATTAGGCTCGTCAAGAACTTGACTCACCAAACGAGAAACAGATTATACAAAGTTCATTCCGCTTTGACTAGCCCCTAAATCAGCAATTTCTGCTCGAGGACCCAGAAATAGTCTGGCCTCATCAAAAATACCCAAATCGGCCTGCGCCAGCCGTTTGTGATCGGACAGCGTGCGGCGCCAGCCGCGCGCGCCCGGTTCGCCGTGATACAGACCCAGAGTGTGACGGGTCAGCGAGCCGAGAAATGCGCCCTGAGACAATTCCTGCTGCACGTAACGCAACAAGCCCGCTTCGATATCGGCACGGCTCGGCGCCTGGGTGGGTGCCGCGTAAAAGCGGCGATCCACCTCGGCCAGCATAAACGGATTGTGATAAGCCTCGCGGCCCAGCATCACGCCGTCTACGTGTTGCAGATGAGTGGCGACTTCGTCCAGGGTTTTGATGCCGCCGTTGATCAGGATTTCCAGCTCTGGGAAGTCGCGTTTCAGGCGATAGGCATAATCGTATTTCAGCGGCGGGACTTCCCGGTTCTCTTTCGGGCTGAGTCCTTTGAGAATGGCATTGCGGGCGTGGACGATAAACACCGTGCAACCGGCTTGAGCCACCGTGCCGACAAAATCGCGCACAAAACCGTAGTCTTCGACGTCGTCGATGCCAATCCGATGTTTCACAGTCACCGGAATGCTGACGGCGTCGCACATGGCTTTGACGCAGTCCGCCACCAAACTTGGCTCGGACATCAGGCAGGCACCGAACGCCCCGCGCTGGACCCGTTCCGACGGGCAGCCGCAGTTCAGGTTGATTTCGTCGTAGCCCCAGGATTGACCCAATACCGCGGCGCGCGCCAGATCGGCCGGTTCGCTGCCGCCCAGTTGTAACGCAACCGGATGTTCTTCCTGATTGAAGGCGAGATGGCGGGGGACGTCGCCATGCAGCAGCGCGCCGGTGGTCACCATTTCGGTGTACAGCCAGGTATGACGGGAGATCAGCCGGTGAAAATAGCGACAATGACGATCGGTCCAATCCATCATGGGGGCTACCGAAACGCGACGCGGGCTGGGTTTGTTGGCAGTTTTCATAAAAATTTCGGGCGAATCGGCGCGGCCTGAAGCCGGACCGGCAAAGTCGCGTGATTCGCGACCCAGCCCAACCCCGCCGTTTTGCGCAGATCCTTTGGTATTCCTTATATATTTCGTAATTTTACCATTACCGCTTTGATTGAGCTCTGGGTCATCGGCGGCTCGGGCGGGAAATCCGCTGCGGCAGGCGAAGGAAACGGGCCGGTCGCGACTCCGCGGGAGACCCGGGTCACCTTGTCTGAGCCGTGTTGGTGGGCCAGAACCCCCTGTTTTCAGGCGTGGGCGCGGGTTTATCCGTGAAACTTCGTGACGCGCCGGCAGTCTTATCTCAATATTTCGATCTTGGCATTTGGGGCTTTTCCGGGTTTGAGCGCAAGCCTCCATGGGCGGCGAAAGCCCGGCGGTGAGCGTGCTTTTGGGAAGTGTATTTCTTACGACGAATGTGTCTAAAATTTCTGCTTACAGGTAACAGCATCCTCGGTATGATTCGCCTTCGATTTTGTTTATTTCATCATGTGTTTGACAGCGCACGGAAATGGGAAATTGGTATTTTATGTAATGTATTTGTAATGTTCGCGCTTCTCGCTAACAAGAACAAAAATACATGTGGTTACGCGTGGTTAACAATTCGCTGAAGTGCCGCAAAAATTTGCTGAAGTGCCCCAAATTCGAATCCGACTATGAATTTATTTAGTGCATGATTCAAGCCAGGGGCGGGGTTTGTTGAGCCCCGCCGGCGGGATGTTTCGGCGGATCGCACCCAATGCAGGATGAAATAAGCGGGGTTGATCGAGGCTAATGCGCCGCGCCCGACCGCGATTGAGATGTGCTGTGCTGTGATTCGATGCCCAATGTTTGACGCCCGATAATTCATATGCCCGATTTACATTGGACCCTTCCCATCAAGCGCTGGTCAGCCTGGTCAGTGCCATGCGCCGACTCGGTGGAGGCGGGCGCGATGCAGAATAAAGCGCCGGTGCCCGACGTCAGTTATGTCGAACCGATGTTGCGTCGACGCATCAGTAGTTTGGGTAAGATGGGCCTGAAGGTGGCCCATGATTGCGTGACGTCGGCGGGCGACGTGCGTTTGGTGTTTGCTTCCCGCCATGGCGAATTGCGCCGCACTACTGAGATTTTGCATGATTTGGTGCACGGCCGGCCGATTTCTCCCACGGCCTTCAGTTTATCGGTGTTGAATGCGATGGCGGGTGTGTTCGGTATCGTGCGCCACGACCGTTCGGCGACGATTGCGGTGTCGGCCGGCGCGGAAACGCTGAGTTACGGATTGCTTGAGGCGTACGCGCAATTCGCCTCTAATCCCACCGAGCCGGTTTTGTTCGTCTATGCTCATGAGGCGCGTGATCCGATATTCGGTCCGCTCGATGAGACCGGCACCGCGCCGCTTGCCGTGGCGATCCTGCTGGAGCAGGGGGCGCCGCAGGTTTTGCAATGCGATGCATCCACTGCCACGCAAGTTCCCGGGGTAGCGGTCACGGCGGCGAGTCAGGCCGATGCCTTGCTGCATTGTCTGGCATCCGGGGCCGCCACTTGCTGGAGCAGCGGCGATGCCGACGGTAACGCCGGCGGTGCTGATACTTTATGGCAGTGGAGGCAGTGTGCAAGCGCGGCTTGAATACGGCTGGCGCTGGTTGTCGACGGGCGCATGTCTGGCCGCATTCGGCATCAGCGGCTTGCTGTTTTCGCTGGTGTTGTTTCCGTTGGGGTTGCTATGGCCGCATAAGGCCAGCCGTACCCGGGCAGTCACCAGATTGATTCATCTGTTTTTTCGTTTTTTGATCGCCACACTGCAGTGCCTGGGTGTGATGACGCTTGAAGTACAGGGGCGGGCATTGCTGGCACAAAAGCGGCCCTTGGTGGTGATTGCCAATCATCCGACCTGGCTTGACGTCATGGTTTTGCTGTCTCTGATGCCGTCGGCATGTTGTGTGGTGAAGAACGCGCATTGGCGTAATCCATGTTTTTGGGGCATTGTCCGGGCCGCCGAATACATCAGCAACGCTGAACCGACCGAATTGATCGCGGCAGGCGTCGAACGGCTGGGCGCCGGGTATTCGCTGATTATTTTTCCGGAAGGCACGCGCAGCAAGGCCAACGGCACCTTGCATCCGTTTTCACGCGGATTTGCCTATCTGGCGCTGACAGGCTCGACCGCGGTGCAGCCGGTTTTGCTGGAGTGTACGCCGCTGGCGTTTGGAAAACACCAGCGTTGGTTTCATATTCCGGATCGCCCGTTTTGCATGCGGGTGGTGGTATTGGACCAAATTTGCGCCGACGACTGGGTCGACGCCGGGATGCCCGGGCCGATCGCCGCACGCACTTTGACCCAAGCGATGCAATTACATATAAGTAAGCAATTAAGTGAATATGGATTCTCTCAAACTTAAAATCAAACAATTGCTGATAGACGCCTTGGCTCTGGAAGATTTTACCGAGGCTGATATTAGCGACGACACGCCCTTGTTCGAAGCGGACGGTATCGGTCTCGATTCTATCGATGCATTGGAGATTGGGATTGCGTTACGCAAGGAGTTCGGCGTGACGATTTCCGGAAACGACAGCAACACGCACAACTATTTTCGCTCGGTCAATACGCTGGCTGCCTTGGTGCTGAGCCAGCAAAAAAGTGATAGCGACACCACGGAAATCGAGGCTTAAGACATGACAGATGACGATATCCTGAGTCGGATCCGGGTGATCTTCGAACAGCATTTTGCGATTGCGCCTGAGCGGGTTACGCCTGAGGCGAGGTTGTTCGAAGAACTTGATCTTGACAGCATCGACGCGGTTGATCTGGCTATCAAGCTGCAGGAGATGACGGGCAAGCGAATCAAGCCCGATGACTTCAAAAACGTCCGGACGGTCGGGGATGTGATTGCTGCCGCCCAAGTCCTGCTTGCCGCTTGAACAGGCGTGTCCGAGACCAAGCGTGTCAAGCATGGCGGCCTGATGTTGCTGCGTGCAGGATTGTGGCTGTGTTATCCGGCGCTGATCCTGGTCGGCATGCGCTACTTCTCGCCGCGTTATATGGGGCTTATGTTTTTAGCCATGGCGTGTCTGCACCGCTTGATACAGTCGGGGCAGCCGGCTTGGTTCAGGCGCTTCACCACCGCTGACCGGCTGGCATTCGCCGCCGTGGCGGCCAGCTCATCATTGTCGGCGTTGACCGACAATGAGACGGTTTTGCGTTGCCACCCCGCCGTGGTGAATCTGGTCCTGTTGACTCTGTTTGCTTCGACCTTGCGCCGCCCGCCCTCGATGGTCGAGCGCTTTGCCCGTCTCTCGCGGCCTGACTTGCCGCCCGCCGCGGTCGACTATACGCGTAATGTCACCCGCGTCTGGTGTGCGTTCCTGGCGGTGAATACGGTGCTGGCGCTCTACACGGCTTTCTGCGCCTCCCGGGAAGTCTGGGCTTTATATAACGGCGGCGTCGCTTATGTTTTGGTGGCGTTGTTGATGGCCGGCGAATTTATCTGGCGGCACCTGTTTGTATTACCGCGTGCCGAGCGAGTGAGTTAAACGATGTTAGTGCGTTTGCATGATTTATTGACGGCCCCAAGAGCGGTCACCGACCCGGTCTGCGTCGACGGTGACGCCGCCATCGGGTGGGGCGTTTTTACCCAGTGTGTCCAGCAAGCTGCAGCCTCATTGAGCCGGCAAGCGCCGCGGCGCTGGTTGTTATGCCTGGACGATACGTTCGAATTTGCCTGCGGCCTGTTTGCGCTGATGGCGGCCGGCAAGCATGTCGTCATTCCGTCCAATACCTTGGCGGCAAACCGCCAAGAACTGTTGGGATCGTTCGACGCGGTGCTCGACGACCTGCGGCGCCTGCATGAGTCGGACCCGGCCTTGGAAGCGGGCTTGGAACCGGCCTTAGAACCGGCCGCCACAGCGTTTTACCCGATGCCGCAGATCGATCCTGCCGCGCCCATCAGTTTGTACACCTCGGGCAGCACCGGCGCGCCCAAGGAAATCCGCAAGACCCTGGCGCAGTTCGATGCCGAGGTCGCCGCGTTGGAGGCCTGCCGGGGTGCTGAGATCGATGCTTGCACGATCTTGGCCAGCGTGCCGCACCATCATATCTACGGTTTGTTATTTCGCCTGTTCTGGCCTTTGGCCGCGGGCCGTCCCTTCGCGCGCGAGGCTTGCCGCGACGCGGCGCAATTGCGTGAGCAATTGGCGGCACACCCGGTCTCTGCATTGGTTTCGAGCCCCGCGCATTTGACGCGCTGGCCGCAATTGCTCGATCTTGCCCAATTGACGCCTGCGCCACGGATTATTTTTTCTTCCGGCGGCCCTTTGTCCGTCGAGTCCGCACACGGTTATGCCGCGGTCCTGGGCCGTGCTCCGGTAGAAATTTTTGGCAGTACCGAAACGGGTGGCATTGCCTGGCGCACTCAGGAGGTGGGCGTGAGTGCCGCCTGGCGGCCGCTGCCGGGAGTGCAGATTCGGCGCGAGCAGGATGGCGCGCTGGGGGTGCGGTCACCGCATCTGGCCGATGCTGCGTGGTGGCGCTGTGACGACGCCGTCGAGATTGATGCGACGGGGGACTTTATCTTGCGGGGCCGATTGGACCGCACCGTGAAAGTCCAGGATAAACGCGTGTCGTTGCCCGCCGTGGAGCAATTTCTCGGCGCGAGTGCGTGGGTCAATCAAGCGGCGGTAGTGTTGCTGGCGGGTGCATCGGCCGCGGACACCGCCTCGCGCGGAAAAATTCGCGACCGGTTGGGGGCCGTGGTGGCGTTGAACGAGGCCGGCATCGCCATGCTGCGGGAGTCGGGTCGCATCGGTTTGATCAAGCAACTGCGACGTCATCTGGCCGAACGTTATGATGCCGTGTTGTTGCCCCGCCATTGGCGTTTCAGAACCGTACTTCCCACTGACGAGCGTGGCAAGTTACCTGAACGGGTGTTGCTGGCCCTATTTGCCGATGAAATCTCGGCGCGTGAGCCGGTGCTGCTCAGTGAAGTGCGTCAAGGCCATGAGGTCTTGCTGGATTTGCAGGTGCGGCATGACCTGGTGTATTTCGCCGGACATTTCCCCGGTTTTCCTATCTTGCCCGGTGTGGTTCAGATCGACTGGGCGGCGCGCGCAGTGCAACGCTATTTCCCCGGCTTGCCGGCGTTTCGCGCGCTCGACAATATCAAATTTACCGCACCGGTCGGACCGGGCGCGATGTTGCGTCTGACGCTGGTGCTGGATGAAGCCCAGTCGCGGGTTCAGTTTGCCTATCGTATGCAAGATCGCAATTGCGCCACCGGGCGCTTTGTGTACGGGGACGGCCGATGACTTTCAAACCCTGCGCGGTGGTGCCGATTTATAACCACCTGAATGAAATCGGCGCGACGGTGGCAGCCCTGATTGCTCATGACCTGACGGTATGGGTCGTGGATGACGGCAGCAATCTGCCGACCCAGGCGGTGCTGGCCCAACTGGCGGCGCATTACGGCACGCAATTGCAGTTGCTGCGGCTGCCGCACAATCGCGGTAAAGGTGGTGCGGTGATGGCGGGTTTGCGCGCCGCTCACGCGGCGGGCTTTAGTCACGCTTTGCAGATCGATGCCGACGGTCAGCACGATGCCGCTGACGTCCCCGTGTTTCTCGGATTGGGCCGAGCCAATCCGGCCGCGGTTGTCTTGGGCCGGCCGGTTTATGACGCGAGTGTGCCGAAAGGACGTTTGTACGGCCGTTATCTAACCCATGTCTGGGTTTGGATCGAGACCTTATCCACTGAAATTCGCGATTCGATGTGCGGTTTTCGCCTGTACCCGCTACCGGCGGTGTGTGACTTGATCGAGCGCCGGATGTTGCCGGAACGGATGGATTTCGATATTGAAATTCTGGTGCGCCTGCATTGGACCGGGATGGATTTTTTGACTGTGCCGACGCGCGTGACTTATGCGGCCGATGGTTTGTCGCATTTTAATCTATGGTCGGACAACGTCCGTATCAGCCGGGCTCATGTACGACTGGTCTGCGGCATGTTGCTCAGGATGCCGATATTGTTGGCGCGTAAAGTGCCGGGCATGCGCTCCCGCTTGTCGGGCATAGGTTCGCAGCGCGCTACCCTCAGTGCATGGTGGCGGGTCAGCGAACGCGGCAGCCGTTTGGGCATGAAGCTATTGGCGCTCAGTTGCAAATGGCTGGGGCGTGGTTTTACACGTTTGTGTCTGCATCCGGTGGTGGCCTATTTCTGGTTGACCGGGGCGCGCGCGCGCACCGAATCTTTTCGCTATTTTCATCAACTGAATCAGGATCGACCTGAGGCTGCCCTCAAACCGGGTTGGGGCACGGCTTATCGGCACTTGTTCGCTTTCGCCGATTCGGGCCTGGATAAGCTGGCGGCTTGGTCGGGCCAACTCAAGGGGCACGATATCGATTTTCCGCTGCAAGCGGAATTTGATGCCTTGATTGCAAGTAAGCAGGGCGCCCTGATTGTCGGTTCGCATTTGGGTAATCTGGAGATGATGCGTGCCTTGGCTGTGCGCGGCTCGCTCGCACGCATTACCGCCGTGGTGTATACCGAACATGCACAGCGTTTTAACAGCGTGCTGGCCGGGGCGCATCGCGAGTTCGCCTCACGCGTGCTGCAAGTCAGCGATATGGGGCCGGCGACTGCCATGCTGATGCATGAACGCATCGAGGCCGGCGAGTTACTGGTGATTGTCGGCGATCGTGTGCCGGTCGGCGTTTCGACGCGCATTACCGATGTCGATTTTCTGGGCCGCCCGGCGCCGTTTGCCCAAGGGCCGTTTACCTTGGCGCATGCGCTCGGTTGTCCGGTGTATCTATTTTTTGCCTTGAAACAAGCCGGCCGCTACCAGATTCATTTCGAACATTTTGCCGATCGTATTGTGCTGCCGCGCACCGATCGCGTGACGCATCTGAATGCTTATATCCAGCGCTATGCGCAGCGGCTTGAATATTATTGCCGCCTTGCGCCCCTGCAATGGTTCAATTTCTTTGATTTTTGGCAACGCCCCCAAGGAGTCAGCCGTGGCAGAAAATGATCCGCTATCTCACGCACCCCACGCTTCCAGTTCCGCCGAGCTTGCGTTGCCTGCCGACCGCGTTACCGTGGGCGGCCGTCACCTGACGATTGAAGACGTTATCGCCGTGGCCGAACAGGGGGCGGGCGTGACTTTATGCCAAGATCCATTGTGGGTCGAGCGGATCGAACGTGGCGCGCGTTTTCTGCGCGAACGGCTGGCCGACGGCGGCATCGTGTATGGCGTGAATACCGGCTACGGCGACGCTTGCGTGGTCGGTGTGCCGCCTGAACTGGTCGAAGCGCTGCCGTTGCAACTGACCCGTTACCACGGCTGCGGCATGGGCGATTATCTCGACGCCAGCCAAACGCGGGCGGTGATGCTGGCGCGGCTCAATTCCTTGGCCCACGGTTATTCCGGCGTGCGTCATTTGTTGTTGCAACATCTGAGCGAGCTGATCAACCAGCGCGTCCTGCCGCGCATTCCGGCCGAAGGGTCGGTCGGCGCCAGCGGCGATTTGACCCCGTTGTCCTATGTGGCCGCGGCATTGATCGGCGAGCGCGAAGTCGAGTATCAAGGGCAGTTGCGCCCGGCGACCGAGGTGCTGCAGCAGATCGGCCTGGCTCCGCTGACGCTGGCTCCCAAGGAGGGGCTGGCGTTGATGAACGGTACCGCGGTGATGACCGGCCTGGCCTGCCTGGCTTGGCGTCGCGCGGAAGTTCTGACGCAACTGGCCAGCCGCCTGACCGCGTTATCGACGCTGGCCTTGAATGGCCGTGCCGCGCACTTTGACGCGATGTTGTTTGCCGCCAAGCCGCATGTCGGCCAGGCCGAGTCGGCGAAGTGGATCCGCGCCGATCTCGCCGGCCGTGCGGAGGCGCCGGTCGAGCGTTTGCAGGATCGCTATTCGATCCGCTGCGCGCCGCACGTGATCGGCGTGGCGCGTGATGCCTTGGGTTGGATGCGCCGCGATATCGAAACCGAATTGAACAGTGCCAACGATAACCCGCTGATCGATCCCGATGGCGAGCGTGTTTTGCATGGCGGCAATTTCTATGGCGGTCATATCGCGTTTGCCATGGACGCGTTGAAAGTCGCCGTGGCCAATCTGGCGGACCTGATGGACCGTCAATTGGCCTTGCTGGTCGACGATAAATTCAACCAGGGTTTGCCGCGTAATTTATCCGGCAGCGACCCCGCTCGCGCATCCATCAATCATGGTTTCAAGGCGGTCCATATCGGTGCTTCGGCCTGGACTGCCGAAGCATTGAAATTGACCATGCCGGCCAGCGTGTTTTCGCGGTCGACCGAATCGCACAACCAGGACAAAGTCAGTATGGGCACGATTGCCGCCCGCGACTGCCTGCGGGTCCTGACGCTGACGGAACAAGTGGCTGCCGCCCATGTGCTGGCGACGGTGCAGGCCGTCACCTTACGCCAGCGCCAACAGCCGGAGAGTGCTATCCCGTTGGACGGTGCTTTGGCCGAATTTGTACAGGCGGTCGCCGCGCGTTCGGCTTTCGTCGACCAGGACCGCGCGCTGGAAATGGATTTGCGCGCCACAGCCGAGTGGATCCGCAGCGGCACCATGCCGCTGTATCAAGCCAGCACGGAAGGTGCGGCGGGCGCATATAGGGAGGCCGCTCATGGCTGAAAACAGGCCGCTGCCGGTGCATACAACCGTGATCGAAGTGCCGTTTCATGACGTCGACGTGATGTCGGTCTGTTGGCATGGTCATTACGTCAAGTATTTCGAAGTCGCGCGCTGTGCTTTGCTGCGGCAGTTCGATTACGATTACCCGGAGATGCGGGCGTCCGGTTACGCCTGGCCGGTGGTCGAGTGTTATTTGAAATATGTGGGCCCTGCGGTTTACGGACAACAGTTGGACGTGCGCGCCGAGTTGCTCGAATATGAGAACCGCTTGAAAGTGGGCTACACCATTTTCGACCGTAAAACCGGTACCCGCCTGACCAAGGGTTATACCGTGCAAGTCGCGGTAGATCTGGTGACGCAGGAGTTGCAGTTTGTTTCGCCGGCCGTGGTCGGCGAAAAACTGGAGCGTGTATGGGGCGCTTGATGTCAGTGATACTGCCCAGGTTCGTGCGCGGGTGGCGGTGTCTGGCATTGGCGCTGATCGTCGGCGTGCCGGTTGCGCCCGCGCTGGCGGACGATAGTGCCCTGGTCGGTCAAATCGCCCAGGTGCTGGGACAACATCAGGGTGTGCGCGCGGATTTTACGCAGACGCAAACCCTGGCGGCGCTGAAACAACCCGCCGTCAGCCACGGCACGCTGCTGTTTGCCTCGCGGCAAGGCGTGTTATGGCAAGTCGACACACCTTATCGGACCACCTATGTGTTCCGCGACCAGCAGGTGATCGAGATCGATGCGAACGGCCGCCGGTCGGTGCGCGATAGCCGGGATGCGGCCGGGATGCGGCAGGTCACGCAGTTGATGCGCGCCATGCTGGCGGGGGACCTGTCCGGACTCTATACGCAATTCCGCGTAACGGCGAGCGGCTCCACGGCCCAATGGCGCTTGCAGTTGCTGCCCGACCAGCCGCAATTGGCGCAAGCAATCAAAAGCATCAGCTTGTCCGGCGGCCAGTTCCTGCAAAGCCTGCAGCTCGATCTGGCCAGCGGGGACACGCTGCATCTGGACTTTACCCATAGTGTCGCGCTGGATTCGCTGACGCCGGCTGAACAAGCCGAATTCGGAGGGCCATGATGCGGCAGCCGGGATATATTTTGCGTGGCTTGCGCGCCGGCTGGTTACTGCTGGCACTGTCGGCCATGGTCTATATCCTGGCGCGTTTCCATGACGGTTCGCCGTTGCAGACCAACGTGCTGGCCCTGGTGCCGGCCACCGAAGTCAATCCGGTGGCTGAGCACGCGGTTGATGTGCTGGCGCAAGCCGGCGGCGAACGGGCGATGTTTCTGCTCGAACATCGCGATCCGCAGGTCGCACAACGCGCGGCGGCCTGGTTCGGCGCGCAATTGCGCGGCAGCGGCGCGTTCGGCCCGGTATTGGCTGAGGTGCCGCCGTTTGATTTGGGCAGCCTGAGTGCGGTGTATTTGCCCTACCGTTATCAGCTTATGACGCCACCGGATCGCAATACGCTGGCGAGCGGCGGCGACAGCGCCGACGCTTGGCAGGCGATGCTGACCCGGCGTCTCTATGCACCGTTTAATGCCGGTCCGCTGGTGACGTTGGCCGACGATCCGTTTGGCTGGCTGTCGCATTGGCTCGCCGGTTTGCCGTATAACGCGCTGAAGCTCGAACCCGAGGGTGGCTTTCTGGTCGCGCACAGCAGTCAAGGCACGGCCGTGATGGTGAGCGCCGCGGTACCGGGTTCGGCTTATGACAACTCGACCCAGCGTGCGGTGGTGGCGGCTGTGACGCATGCCGAAGCCGGCATGCGGCAACTATTTCCCGGGGTCCGTTTGTTGCGCACCGGCGGCGTATTTTATGCCGAACAAGCCCGGCGTTCCGCCGAGCATGATGTCAATCTGATTGGCGCGGCCTCGCTGCTGGGCATCATCTTGCTGATGTTATGGGTGTTCAGGTCGTTGCGTTTGCTGTTGCTCGGCCTTTTATCCACTGCTTTCGGTATCGCGTTTGCGTTGGCCGTGACGCTTGCGGTATTCGGCCAGTTGCATTTGTTGACGCTGGTGTTCGGCGCAAGTCTGATCGGCGAGGCTGTGGATTATTCGATCCAGTACTTCGTGCTGTACCAGGGCGCCGGCCGCGACTGGCAGCCGCAGGCCGGCATGCGACGCGTGCGCCCGGCGCTGACGGTGGCTCTGGCGACCAGCCTGGTCGGTTACGCGATGCTGGGGTGCGTACCGTTTCCCGCACTGAGGCAAATTGCCTGCTTCGCCATCACCGGCATCGGCACCGCGTATTTGACGGCCATTCTGCTGTTACCGGCCTGTCTGGCGCGTCCGGATACCCGCGGTCGGCCGCGGGTATTCGAGCGTGCCCTGTGTTTATTGCGGGCTTGGCATAAACTGTTGACGCGACGCCGGGCGCGTATCGCGCTGCTATTGATTGCGCTGGCGGCAGTGCCGGGTTGGCTGCGCTTGACCAGCAATGACGATATTCATCTGCTGATTCACCTCGACCCGGCGCTGAGCGCTCAGGAGCAGCAGATTCGGCAGGCGGTCGGCCTGTCCAACAGCACCCAATTTTTCCTGGTGCAAGGGCAGGACCCTGAACACGTATTGCAACATGAGGAAGCTTTAATTGCTCGTCTAAGTGCCTTGGCCGAAGCGGGGCAGTTGAGTTCGTGGCAGGCACTCAGTGCTTTTGTACCGTCGGCGGCGCGGCAACAGGCCGACCACGCCTTGCTGGCACGAACGGTTTTTAGCGACCCTGCCGCATTAACCACGGCATTTGATCATGCGGGCTTTCGTCAGACGGTGGCGCAAAATTATTTGAACGGCTTTGCCCAGCCGCTGCGGATACTGACCTTGGACACTTGGCTTACGTCGCCGCTGGCCCAGCCGTTCAAGTTTCTCTGGTTGGGCAAGAACCCCGATCAAGCCAACCCTGCGGCTGCATACGCGTCTTTGGTATTGCCCGGCGACGGCGCCAGTCTGGCCGCGCTGAAGAGTGCCGCGGATGGACTGGGCGGCGTCACGCTGGTGGATAAGCCGGGCAGCGTGTCGGCCTTGTTCGGTGAGTATCGCAAGTTAAACAGTTTCTGGTTGCTGGGCGCGTTGTTGATGGTGTCGCTCTTGTTGGCCTGGCGTTATGGCTGGCGCGGCGGGCTGGCGGTGATATTGCCGCTGATGATGGCGGTCGGTGCCACTCTGGCGATACTCGGTTATCTGGGGTCCGCGTTGACCTTGTTCCACGGTTTGGCTTTGATGCTGGTGCTGGGCGTGGGCGTCAACTATTCCATTTTTCTGCGCGAGGGTTACCTGCGTGGCGATGAAGATCTGGGTGCGGTATTTACCGGGGTCTTGTTGTCTGCCGCCACGGCCTTGCTTTCATTCGGCATGCTTGGCTTGAGTTCAATGCCGGCATTAAGGGATTTCGGTATGACCTTGGCGATGGGTATCGCGATCGCGGTGGCGCTGGCGCCCTTGGGGATGCCGCTTGAGGAGACCCGGGCATGAGCGCCGCGCGTTGTTATTTGAATGCGCTGGGCATGGTGAATGCGCTCGGTGCGGATCTCACCCAGATCGCGCGCGGGCTGGCGCTGGGCGATACCTCGGGCATGGTGGCGGCGCAATTTGCATCCGGTCAGGCCATGGTGGGGCAGGTGCGGCACGAGCTGTTGCCTGAGCTGCCCGCGGCGCTCGCGCATTACTCCTGTATCAACAATCGCTTGTTGCTGGCGGCTCTGGCACAGATCGAAGTCGAGCTGGATGCGGCGCGGCATCGCTACGGTCCGGCCCGGATCGGGGTGGTGCTCGGTACCAGCACCTCGGGCGTGGCGACCGCCGAGGTCGCATTGGCGGAACTTGCCGCCGGGCGAGGGTTGCCCACCGGTTACGACTACCGCCAAATGGAAATCGGCGCACCGGCGCCGTTTGTCGCCCAGCTACTGGGGGTTACCGGTCCAGCCTATACGGTATCGACAGCCTGTACTTCAAGCGCCAAGGCCTTTGCCTCGGCGAGGCGTTTATTGCAACTGGGTATCGTCGATGCGGTGGTGGTCGGTGGGGCGGATACGCTGTGTGAGTTGACCGTAGGCGGCTTCGCGGCGCTGGAATCGACTAGCGCAATGCTGACCAATCCGCTCAGCCGCAACCGGGCCGGGATCAATATCGGCGAAGGCGCCGCGGTGTTTCTGATGACGCGCGACGAAGCCGCGGTGGCGTTGCTGGGGGTGGGTGAGTCCAGCGATGCGCATCATATTTCGGCGCCCGAGCCGCAAGGTTTAGGCGCCGAGATCGCGCTCAGGGCGGCCTTGCGCGACGCGGGTCTGAGCGCCGAGCAGATCGACTACGTCAATCTGCATGCTACGGCGACGCTGAAGAACGACGCGATGGAAAGCCGGGTCATGGCGCGGCTGTTCCCCGACGGGGTGGCGACCAGCGGTACCAAGCCGCTTACCGGGCATTTGCTGGGCGCGGCCGGGGCCACCGAGCTGGCTTTTTGCTGGTTGTTATTGAATGGCGCGTTAGCAGATTTCCCGCCTCACATCTGGGACGGTGCGGCGGACCCGGAGCTGCCGGTACTCGACTTGGTCAAGCCGGGGCGGCGCTGGGACGGCCGCGGCTATTGCATGAGTAATTCGTTTGCCTTCGGTGGCAGTAATGCCAGTTTGATTATTGGTCGATAAGGTGTTGGCATGAGTTTGCCTGATAGTGCTGAGGGTACTGAGTGGGCCTTGCCGCAAATCGAAGCGGTATTGCCGCATCGCGGTGCAATGCTTCTTCTGGATCGCCTGCTGGCGGCGAGCGCATCGATGTTGGCCGCCGAATACCAGGTGCCGGCGCAGGCCTGGTATAGCAACGCCAATGCCGCCATGCCCGCCTGGATCGGGCTGGAAGCGATGGCGCAAGCGGTGGCGGCGCATGTCGCGGTAAAGGCACTGCGCGACGGCGGGACGGCGCGTCTGGGGGTGCTGCTGGGTACCCGTTCCTATCTCGCGCAGCGGGCCGAGTTTGACGCCGTTACAGTGTTGCGTATCGAGGCCCGTGAAGTGTTTTATACCGAGGCCGGTCATAGTGCGTATGAATGCATGATCGTGGAACAGGACCAGATCTTGGCACAGGCCGTGATCAAGGTATTTCAGCCGGCCGATTTCGATGAATTTATCAAAGGGAGTGTGATTTGATGAGCCGACGTGTTTTGGTCACCGGCGCGAGTCGTGGGATCGGTCGCGCGATTGCCTTGCGTTTGGGGGCGGACGGTTTTCATGTCAGCGTCCATTGCCGTAGCGGCCGGTCCGAGGCGCAGGCGGTTGCCGCCGAGATTATCGCGGCCGGCGGCCACGCGAATGTGTTGCAGTTCGATGTGTGCGACCGTGCCTTGTGCCGCACCGTGCTGGAGGCCGAGCTTGCCGTCCATGGTGCTTATTACGGTATCGTCTGCAGCGCCGGCATTACCCGCGACGGCGCGTTTCCCGCGCTCAGCGAAGAAGACTGGGATAGTGTGATCGATACCAGCCTGCACGGTTTTTATAACGTGGTGCAGCCGTTGACCATGCCTTTGGTGCGAGCCCGGCAAGGTGGGCGGATCGTCACTATCGCATCGGTTTCGGGGATCATGGGCAATCGCGGCCAGGTCAATTACAGCGCGGCCAAGGCCGGTTTGATCGGGGCCGGAAAGGCGTTGGCGGTGGAGTTGGCCAGCCGCAACATCACGGTCAATTGTGTGGCGCCGGGTTTGATTGAAACCGAGATGCTCGAGACCGTGCCGCTTGAACATGCATTGAATAATGTGCCGATGAAGCGCGTCGGCGCGCCCGCGGAAGTTGCCGCACTGGTCGGATTCCTGATGTCCGATGCCGCTTCCTATATCACTCGCCAGGTCATCGGCGTCAACGGTGGGATGATCTGAGATGAAACGTGTCGTGGTCACGGGAATGGGCGGCGTCACGGCATTGGGCGACCAATGGGACGTGATCGAGACGGCTTTGCGCGCCGGCCGGAATGCGGTGTGCCGCATGCCTGAATGGGATTTCTACGAGGCATTGCACACGCGTCTGGCCTGCCCGGTAACGGATTTTTCCAGTCCGGCGCATTATCCCCGCAAAAAGAGCCGCTCGATGGGCCGGGTGGCGCTGATGGCCGTGCGTGCCAGCGAACTGGCCCTGACCGACGCGGGTTTGATCGACGACCGCTCGATTGCGGATGGTCGCATGGGTGTCGCTTACGGTTCGTCGTCAGGTTCGATCGAACCGATCCGGGCTTTTGGCGTGATGCTCGAAACCGGATCGATGCAAGGCGTCACCTCCAATAGCTACATCCAGATGATGCCGCATACCACGGCGGTCAACGTCGGTCTCTTTTGGGATCTGCAAGGGCGTGTGATTCCCACTTCCAGTGCCTGTACTTCCGGTAGCCAGGCTATCGGTTATGCCTATGAAGCGATTGCCTGGGGCAAGCAATCGCTGATGCTGGCCGGAGGGGCGGAAGAGCTGTCGGTGCCCGGGGTGGCCGTGTTCGACACACTCTATGCCACCAGCACACGCAATGATGCACCGGCATTGACGCCATGCCCATTCGACCGCAACCGCGACGGATTGGTGGTCGGCGAGGGCGCTGGAACTTTGGTGCTGGAGGAATACGAACATGCCGTGGCGCGCGGCGCGACCATCCATGGCGAAATCGTCGGTTTCGCCACCAATTCCGATGGCGGCCATGTGACGCAACCGTGCGCCGAGACCATGGCGCGGGCCCTGCGTATGGCGTTGGCCGATGCCGGTTTGCCACCCGAGGCGATCGGCTATGTGAGTGCGCACGGAACCGCAACCGACCGCGGCGATATCGCTGAGAGCACCGCGGTGGCGCAGGTCTTCGGCAACCGCATGCCGATCAGTTCGATGAAAAGTTATCTGGGCCATACGCTGGGCGCATGCGGCGCGATTGAAGCGTGGTGGGTGTTGGAAATGATGAAGCGTAATTGGTTTGCGCCGACCCTGAATCTGAGCCAGGTCGATCCGGCCTGCGCGCCTCTGGACTATATTTTTGATGCGGGCAGGGCACTTGAAACCGAGTATGTGATGAGCAATAACTTCGCCTTTGGCGGCATCAACACCTCGCTGATTTTCAGGCGGATCTGAAGGTGGCGCGTACGCTCACACTTCGGCGTGTGGTGGTGACCGGCATGGGGCTTGTATCCTGTCTCGGCAATACCCTGGATGCGGTCTCCCAGGCTTTGCGGAACGGCCGCAGCGGTATCCGTCAAGTCGACGAATATGTGGCCTTGGGTCTGGGCAGCCGGATTGCCGGCGTGCCGAGCCTGGTGGGCGAGCCTGCGGTCGAACGCAAGCTGGCGCGCTTTATGGGCGACACCGCACTCTATGCGTATCATGCCGCGCGCCAGGCGCTGGCCGACGCGCAACTGGCGCATGGCGCGGTGACGTCCGAGCGCACCGGCGTGGTGATCGGTTCGGGCGTGAGCGGGCTGGCGGATGCGCAGCGGGTGATCGACACCTTGCGCCAACATGGCACCCAGCGGATTGCGCCCTACGCGGTGCCGCGTGCCATGAGCAGTACCGCCTCGGCGTGCGTCGCCACCGCCTTGGGTGTGCGGGGGGTCAGCTATTCGCCCTCGTCGGCCTGCACCACCTCGACCAATGCCATCGGCCAGGCGCTGGACTTGATTCAGTTCGGCCGGCAAGACGTGGTGCTGGCGGGCGGGGCCGAAGAGTTGTATTGGGGCGCGACCATGATGTTCGACGTGATGGGCGCGCTCAGCAACGGCTTTAATGCCACCCCGACCCAGGCTTCGCGTCCCTATGATGTGGCGCGCGATGGGTTTGTGCTGGCCGCGGGCGGCGGCGTGCTGGTGCTGGAGTCGCTGGATCATGCCGTGGCGCGCGGCGCGCATATTTATGCCGAGCTGACCGGTTATGGCAGTTGCAGCGAAGGCGCCGACATGGTCGCGCCGACGGCTGCCGGCATGGCGCGGGCGATGCGGCTGGCGCTTGCGACGCACAGCGGCCACATCGATTATTTGAATACACATGCGCCGTCGACGCAACGTGGCGACCTTGAGGAATTGCTTGCTCTGCGCGAGGTGTTCGGGGCGCAGGTCCCTCCGTTTTCCTCGACCAAAGGGATGACGGGGCACGCCCTGGGCGCATGCGGTGTGCATGACGCGATCTATACCTTGCTGATGATGCGCGACAGTTTTATCGCGGCGGGCATCAACCTGGATACCCCGGATCCGCAATTGAGCGGGATGCCGATCGTCCAGCATAGCCGCGCGGCGGAACTGGATACCGTGATGTCGAATAATTTCGGTTTTGGCGGGACCTACGCCAGTTTGATTTTTCAGCGCTACCAGCCTTGAGCCTTGACGGAGGCGGAGGCGGAGGCGGCAGTCTCATCGATCCAGGATGTGTCCGATCCACAACAACAGACAGGTGCACTGTGCAAGAAAATACACAACCGCAGTCGGGGCAAGAGGTTGAGGTGGACGTTGCAATTATCGGCGCGGGTCCTGCCGGTGCCGTCGCGGCTGCTTTGTTGCGGCGCCAGGGGCGACGCGTACTGGTGTTGGAGCGCCAGCATTTTCCGCGCTTCAGTATCGGCGAGAGTCTGCTGCCGCAAAGCATGGCTTATCTTGAAGAAGCCGGCATGTTGCAGGCGGTGGTGCAGGCGGGTTTTCAATACAAGAATGGGGCGAGATTTGTGCGCGGGACCCGCTCGGCTGCGTTTGATTTCCGCGATAAACATAGTGTGGGATGGGGTACGACTTACCAGGTCATGCGCGCCGATTTCGACCAGATCCTGATCGATTGCGCAGCTCAGCAAGGTGCTGAAGTGCGCTTCGGCCACGAGGTGTTGGCCATGCATACGCCGACGGGGCCCGGGGACCGGCCGGTGCTGGAGGTGCGTGAGGAAAGCGGCAGGACATACTCGGTGAGGTCGCATTTTGTGCTCGATGCGAGCGGTTTCGGCCGCGTCCTGCCGCGCTTGCTCAATCTGGAAGCGCCGACCCGGATGCCGCTGCGCAGTGCGTTATTCACCCATGTGATGGATCGCCTGCCGGCCGGCAGTACGGATCGCAACAAGATCTGCGTGGCAGTCCACCCCGAACAATCCGATGTCTGGTACTGGATGATCCCCTTGGCCGACGGCCGTTCATCCGTCGGAGTGGTGGCCGAGAGCGCTTTTCTCGACGTGCCGGAAGCGCAGCGCGAGGCCCGGCTGCGCGAATTGCTGCTGGCCGAGCCTAATCTCGGCCCACTGGTCGGGGAAATGCCGTTTTGCATGCCGGTTCGCCATATTGGCGGCTACTCGGCCAATGTCGAATCGTTGTGCGGACCGGGCTATGCTTTACTCGGCAACGCCGGTGAGTTTCTCGATCCAGTATTTTCGTCGGGGGTCACGATTGCCTTGCGTTCCGCCAGCCTGGCCGCCGAGGTAGTGGGGCGTCAACTCAGCGGCACCCAGGTCGATTGGCCGGCCGAGTACGAGCAGCCCTTGCGCCGCGGGATCCAGGTATTCCGGGAATTTATCGTGCGCTGGTATAGCGGTGAGCTGGAGGAGGTGTTGTTTTACGAAAATCCTACGCCGTCGATTCGCCGCATGATTTCGTCAATTCTGGCGGGCTACGCCTGGGATGAAAGCAATCCGTTCGTGGCCGATCCAAAGCGCCGGCTGGACGCGTTGCACGCGATCTGCACGCAAAATAAAACGTAAGCCGCGGGATAGGTTCGGCCGGACAGGTTCGGCCAGAGCGGCGCGGCCAGAGCGGCGCGGCCAAACCTATCAAGCGGAGCTGGTTTTGGCCGCGCGCCGCGTTCAATTGAGATGCAACATCAAGCGCCGCTGAGGGGCCCCATGGCGGTTTGCAGATAGTTCTGGATGCCGAGCTTGGCGACCAGATCAATCTGGGTTTCCAGCCAGTCGATGTGGCTTTCTGTATCGTCGAGTATCTTCACGAAAATTTCGCGTGAGACAAAGTCGCGTACCGATTCGCAATACGCGATCGCTTCTTTGCAGGTCGCTTGCGAGATCATTTCCAGTTTCAGGTCGCAAGCCAGGACTTCTTCGGTGTTTTCGCCGATCAGCAGCTTATGCAGATCCTGCAGATTGGGCAAGCCATCCAACATGAATACGCGCTGAATCAAGAGGTCGGCATGCTTCATTTCGCCTATCGATTCGTCATACTCATGCTTGCCCAGCACTTCCAGGCCCCAATGCTTGTACATGCGGGCATGCAGGAAATACTGATTGATCGCGGTCAGTTCATTTTTGAGCTGAGCGTTCAGGTGTTCGATGACTTTCTTATCGCTTTTCATTGGATTCCTGCCGAATAAAGACGCAAATTAAGGGCGCACATAAAGCGCTGGACTGTGACGAAATCTCTGCTTGGCCCGCCGTTTCCTGCAGGACGCTGACTGGATGTCGAACCACGATATCGAAGGAGATCGAACGATGGTGTTGCAAAGTCGTGTCGCGACCATCCATCGCCGCAGTCCACCCGGCCTAAATCATAAGCCTGATTGTAACCGCGGTCGATATTTTGCGATAGAAATGTAACAGACGCACCAAGGCGCAGCCACGGTGTTGGCCGTTTGGCTGATTCGGTAGTGCTTTTAGCCGCAGGCCAAACGCGTACGCTGGCGTGGGTGAGGACTAGGATGAGACGTTTGCTATAGCTAATGAGAGGTCGGTGCCGCGATGTTTGCGAGTTTTCAAGCAGCGACGGCTTCGCGCATAAATACCAACGGCGAGCTGCGCGTGGAGGCGCAGCTTGAGGCACACACGCCGGATTGCTCAAGGATTTCGCGCACGCTATCTTCGCAACAGCCGCAGCAGGTCGCCACCCCGAGTTCGATCTGGAGTTCTTCAACCGAACTCGCGCCCGCTTCGATACATTGGCGGACACGTTGGTCTGAGACAGCTTGGCAAACGCATACAATCATGATTAACCTCATCGTTAACGCGAATCATTATCATTCTAAAATTCGGTGTTGACAAGAGCTTAATGAGAATTGTTACGTTTTAACGCTTAGGGTCAGACCGTGTATCGGGGTCTACGGCGTCGAAGCCGGGCGCAAAGGCTTGCTGCATAATGGTTTCGGGCATACCGGCATCGGGCGTACCGGCATCGGGCATACCGGCATCGGGCGCATGGTTGGTCAGCTTGGCCGCGACGCGCAAGGCGTCAAGAAAGCGCAATACCGCCGGGGCTTGCTCGAACCGGCGATAGGCCAAGCTTAGCGGGGCGCGCGGGGCGATGCCGCGAATCGGAATGTAGCGTACGCCCTCGGCGCGGAACGAGCGGATCGCCGCGGGCACGATCGAAACGCCCAGGCCGGCCGCGACGAGATTGATGGTCGACGACATTTGCGGCGCTTCTTGCGTCACATGGGGGCTAAAACCCGCTTGCTGGCAGGCGGCAACGATAGCGTCAAACACGCCGGGACCGGTTTGACGCGCATACAGCACAAAATCTTCGTCGGCGATTTCGCTCAGGGACAGCGACGCATGCCCGCTTAAACGATGACTGGTGGACAGCACGATCAACATGTCTTCGTTGAACATTGCTTCGAGTTCGAGGTTGTCGTGAAAGCGCGCGGGAGGTCGCACGATAGCCAGGTCGAGTCGGCCGTCGCGTACCCCATTCAGCAATTCCGACGAATTGCCTTCGCGCAATGTCAGCGTTACCTCGGGGTGGGTTTCACGAAAGCGCAAGATGACTTTAGGCACAAAGGGATGAAACGAGGCCGACACGGTAAAGCCGATCTGCAGCGCGCCGAGCTCGCCGCGGGCGGCGCGGCGCGCGTTGGCACCGGCCCGGGCGGCAGCTTCCAGCGTCAGGCGGGCATCGACCAGGAACACCGCACCGACCTCGGTCAATTCAACCCCGCGCGATAGCCGTCGAAACAGGCGGGCACCCAGTTCGCGCTCCAGTTGCTGGATTTGCTGACTCAAGGGCGGTTGGCCGATACCCAAACGCTCGGCGGCGCGGGTGAAATGTTTTTCTTCCGCCACGGCGACAAAATAACGGAGGTGCCTGAGTTCCATCTGTTATCTGTTTTGCATATGAAGAAGACTAGCATTATATATTGGATATATTTCGCTACCTCTCGTATCTTGAAAGCCTCCGCAATCGATTTGCGCCAATTGGAGTGGGAGATGTCTTACGTACCTGCTGGATCAAGCTCGACCGCGTCGGCCATGCCCGGTTCGGCGCGCGCCCAGCCGCCGGCCAAAGCGGCGCCGGACCATGCTGGTGAGCCGGCCGTGATGGCTGCCGCCGGTTCGCTCAACGGGCCGGAGCATTATTTGCGGCCGGGCACGCGAGCTTATTTGAAGGCCAATCTGGCGTTGTTGCTGGCGGGGTTCGCCACCTTTTCCTTGTTGTATTGCGTACAACCTCTGTTGCCCCTGTTTTCACACGATTTTGGTGTGAGTCCTGCGGCGAGCAGCTTGTCTTTGTCGCTCACGACCGGTTTCCTCGCAATCTCGATTTTTATTTGCGGCCTGATGTCCGATGGCCTGAGCCGTAAGTCATTGATGACCGCCTCGCTGTTTGCCTCTGCTTCCCTGAACCTGGTGGCGGCGTTGGTGCCGGGCTGGCATGCCTTATTGCTGGTAAGAGCGCTGGAAGGGGTGGCCTTGGGCGGTTTGCCGGCGGTGGCGATGGCTTATGTCGCCGAGGAAGTTCACCCCCAAGGCCTGGGGTTGGCGATGGGCCTCTATGTCAGCGGCACCGCCTTTGGCGGCATGGCGGGACGGATGATTTCCGGGATGCTGGCGGATGCTTACTCGTGGCACGTGGCGGTGGGCATGATCGGCGTGCTTGGGCTGTTGACCAGCATTGCGTTTGTTTGGCTGCTGCCGCCGTCGCAACGGTTTACACCGGTCCGCGGCAAGGGTCTGGGACATCCGGCACAGGCTTTGTCTGCCTTGTTGGCTCAGCCGGGATTACCGGCTTTGTTCACCATGGGTTTTGTCCTGATGGGCGGTTTTGTCACGATCTACAACTATATCGGCTACCGTTTGGTGGCGGCACCCTACAATTTGAGCCAAACCGTAATCGGGATGATTTTTGTGGTGTATCTGGTGGGCATGGTGGCCTCCGCCTGGTGTGGACGGATGGCCGATCGTTACGGTCGGGCCCGCATTTTGAGCGCTGGTTTGATCTTGATGGCAATCGGCGTGGCGTTGACTTTGGCACAAGCTCTGGCCTGCGTGATTGGCGGCATCGTGCTGTTGACCTTCGGTTTTTTTGCCGGGCATTCGGTTGCCAGTGCCTGGGTAGGGCGTTTGGCTCTGCGCAGCAAAGGTCTGGCATCTTCGCTTTATTTGCTGGCCTATTACGTGGGCTCCAGCGTGGTCGGATCGGTCGGCGGTCATTTCCTGGCCCAGTACGGCTGGTCCGGCGTGGTTGCATTAGTCGGCGTCCTGCTGCTGCTCGGTCTTGCACTGGCTTTGCGTCTGGCACGGTTGGGGCGGCCGCTGGCCGGCTGACGGCGCCGCCGGGGTTGAGTCCGCGGTGCGAGGCGAGATAACCTCCGCCGGGGGTAGCGTGAAACGTGAGAGTTGCTGTTTTTACCGGCAAATTTTACCGGTCGGCATTGTTTGCCATGATGAAGCTATAAGCTTGAAAAATAAAATTATTTTAAATCAATAGCTTATTAAGCTTCGTGCGCCTGGCACGGGTCCTGCTGAAGTAAAGGAGAAGCCTTCTTTTTACTGCATAGGAGCCACCATGGTTAATTTTGATGTCCTCGAAGGACAGTGGAAGCAAATCGCAGGCAAGGCGCGTGAGCAGTGGGGTAACCTCACGGACGACGAACTTGCCAAAGTTGAAGGCCGGGCCGAGCGCTTGGCCGGTTTGATCCAGGAAAAATACGGTACCAGCCGGGAAGAGGCCGACCGCAGCGTTCGGGCTTTCTTCGAAAAATATAAATAAAGAAACGGTGCCGCGGTGGCAGGACCACGCACCCGGGCCTCTTCATCGCATCCGGATTTTCCGCGTGCATCAAGCGGGTACCCTTTATCAGCCAAAGGAATCAAGATGAATACAAAAGCTTTCGCACTCGCCGCACTGCTGGCCATTTCAGCCCTCGATCTGGCTGGTTGCGCCTCAACCCGTACCCAGGAATCGGCCGGGGAATACACCAGCGACTCGGTGATTACCACCAAAGTCAAAACTGCGTTGCTGGCCGATGCGAAATTGAAATCGTATGACATCAGCGTCAAGACCTATCGCGGTCAAGTCGAGTTATCGGGTTTTGTCGATTCCGTGAACCAGATTTCGCGAGCGATTGTCGTGGCGCGCGGGGTCGACGGCGTGGGCGGTGTGACTAATGCCTTGCAAATCAAATCTCAGTAAATAAACCTGAACCTCATCGCGAGAACCTGAGCCGCATGCCTTTGCGGCGGGTCCGCGTCGTTTAACTTGATTTCATTTGCCCGGCATTCGGGTGGCGGTGTTCCATGCCTCATGCACTTATTATCGAAGACGATCCCAATAGTCTGCGCGGCTTGACGCGTATTGCGCAGGCAGACGGCTTTACGGTGGATGCGGTCGGTACGCTGGCCGCTGCTCGCGCCATACTGGTCAATACGGTGCCGGACATCGTCCTGGTTGACGTCAATCTGCCCGACGGCATTGGGTTGGAGTTATTGTCGGAGTTACCGCAATTGGCGCCCGGCCGTACTGTGCCGATCGTGGTGATGACGGGCAATGCCACGGTGGAGAGCGCGATCGCCAGTCTTCGACTGGGCGTCTGGGATTATCTGCTGAAGCCGGTGGACGTGGTTCACTTGCGCAGCTTGCTGGCTCGCGTGCCGCGTAGCGGCGATTTGCATGTCGAGGTCGAGAATCTGCGTGCGACCTTGCGCGGCATGGGCCGTTTCGGCGACATGGTCGGCCGTTCGCCGGTCATGCATCGGGTTTATGACCTGATTGCGAAGGTCGCGCCGACGGAAGCCAATGTGATGATTGCGGGCGAAAGCGGTACCGGCAAGGAGGTTGCGGCGCATACTCTGCATCAGCTAAGCCGGCGTAGCAAAGGCCCGTTTGTCGCCTTGAATTGCGGCGCAATCGCCCCGAATTTAATTGAAAGTGCTTTATTTGGCCATGAGCGCGGTGCCTTCACCGGAGCCGAGACAGCCCACGTCGGGGTCTTTGAGCAGGCCGGCGGCGGTACCTTGTTTCTCGATGAAATTACCGAGATGCCGCTCGATCAGCAGGTCAAACTATTGCGCATACTTGAAGCGCGTACCTTTAGCCGCTTAGGCAGCAAGCAGGTGCTGAATGCCGATTTCCGCCTGATCTCAGCCACCAATCGCGACCCGGAAGCCGCGGTCGCCGCCTATACGCTGCGGCTGGATCTGTATCATCGGATCAATACCTTCCCCCTTACACTGCCGCCCTTGCGCGTGCGCGGCGAAGACATCATTTTGCTGGCGACGCGTTTTGTCGAGGAGTTGAACCAGGCCGAAGGACAAAACAAACATTTGTCGCAAGCCTGTTATCCGGCTTTGCTGCACTATGCGTGGCCGGGGAACGTCAGGGAATTACGCAATCAATTGCAGCGCGCTTTTATTATGGCCGATCAGGTGATCAACCAGATCGATCTTGATCTGCCGGCAGAGCCCGTATCAGCGGAGATAGGCGCCGTGCACGAGGAGTCGCTGGTGGCGATTGCGGCCGGCAGCGATCTGGCGGTGGCCGAGCGCCGCTTGATCGAAGCCGCCGTGCAGCGAGCCGCGGGAGTCCGTAGCCGCGCCGCGCAGATGCTGGGTATTAGCCCCAAAACGCTGTATAACAAACTCAAGCTATACGAAAGCAACCCATGAGGCATTTATGAGCGAGAGTCGCGAACTGGTCAATTTATGGCGTAATCCGCATCGCTCGATCCGGGGGCGATTTTCTGCGTTAAGCCAAGTGCTTAACGTGGGCGCTTTGTTGCTCGACGAGAATGCCGATATAGAATTTGCCAATCCGACTACGCTTGATTTGCTGGGCGTGCAAGAACACGAGGCTTTGGGGCAAACCTGGAATACCGCCATTGAGCAGGGGTTGCGTCAACGTTTGCTGGAGATGGACAGCGGCGACCGCCCGGCGCGGGGACAGATCATGGCGCTGCATGATCGCCAGCCGATTGCGTTGCGCGTGGAAGCCTACCGGCTCGATGAAGATGATGGGAGCGGTTTTCTGGTTTTGCTCAAGGCCAAGAACGCCGGCGACATTCTGGAGGCCGACTTGGTTCAGGCCTCGCAAATGCGTAATTTGGTTAAACGCTTTACCTCGGCAACCCATGAAATCCGGGCACCGCTTAATGCGCTTTCGCTGACCTGCCATTTGCTGCAAACCTCAATGGCTGAAAGCACGTTGAATCTGGACGAGGCGCGCGGACACGCGGCGGTGGTGTTTACCGAATTGCAACGGCTTAACGGCTTGCTCAACGAGCTGCTCAGCGAGACCCGTCCGCCCGTCAACCAGCCGACTCCATTCGATATGGTGATGTTGATCGAAGAAGTGTGCAAACTGGTTTGGCCGTATGCGGAATCGGTGGGCGTCAAAGCGCAGCGTCATCTCGGCAGTGAGCCGATCTGGATCAACGGTTACCCCGACCGCTTGAAGCAAGCACTCCTGAATATCATGAATAACGCGATCGAAGCCATGCCCGAAGGAGGCACGCTCAACCTGACACTGGACAATCAGCCGGACCAGGTGCGGCTGGTGATCGCCGATAGCGGGCGCGGTATTCCGCTGGAGATGATCGATGATATTTTTCGGCTCCATTATTCGACCAAAAAAAGCGGCAGCGGCATCGGCCTGTACGTGGCCCGACTGGTCTGCGAGTCGCATGGCGGCGATCTGGATGTCCAGAGTCAGGAAGGGCAAGGCAGTGTGTTTACCTTGACCTTGCCCAGGGTTTGAAATCTTGCTGTAAGCTAGGGGACCGGTCCTAGTACGCCAATCTTGGTGTACCCGCCTTGTGTGATAAGCGAAAACTGCGAATATGCCTGATGATCCGATGGCGTTATGGATGAATTTAGGAACGCGTACCAATGAAATGCTGGTCGCGTCGGCCCAGGTGATTGGTCATCGTACTGCCCGGATGGCGCAGGCCAGCCCGATTCCCAGCGAGCCTGACCAGCGCGAATTCGCGCTGATGGGGCAGGAAAAAATCGAAGCTGCCACGGCGGCGGCTCAAGCCATGGCGGCACATATGATGGCCAGCAATCCCGAGTTCGGCATCCAGGCTTTCAGCCAGATGATGACCGGCATGAGCGATTGGATGTCGTTGGGCGCAAGCCGTACGCCGCACGAGTTGATCGAGCGGCAGGCCAAACTGATGCGCACGCTGACGGATGCCGTGCTTTCCACCTCGCAACTGGCCGTTCCTGCGGCACGAATCGCCGAAGCCGGCCTGAGTCCGATTCACGCGAAGGCGACGGCTAATGCGCGACGGCTGAGTCGGCACAAGTAAGCAACGCAAACAAGCAACGCAAAATAAGCCCCGTCGAGCAACACCCCAAGCCGGCGCGCTGGCTTGGACCGGTGTGCCGCGCCCGTGTTTGCCGGCCTATTGGGGGCCATCTCGGGCCGTTCAATTACCCCTATCTTTAAAACAAGCATTTTTGGAAAAGGTTTCTGCGTATGTAGACGACTGGTCTACTAATTCGCTGGAATAAGCCGGATGAAACCTTATTTCGACGACGTCAAATATCACATTCCACCGGGCGGGCAGCAATTGCTTGCCTGCAAAGGCTTTACGGGCGTCGGTTCGATTGAAATCCGCAACGCTGCGGAAATGCCCCAAGGCTCGTTTTATTATTATTTCGAGTCCAAGGAAAATACGGTGCCGCGATGCTTGAGTTTTACTTCGCCTCCTATCTGGAGCGGCTCGACCTCTTATTGAGGCCGTCAGGTGAAGGCGGTGCCATGGCCCACGCGCGGTTGATGAAATATTGGTCCGTGTGGCTGGGCGCAGTTTGCTGACCAAAGCGCGGCCCTATACCGCCCTGTTTGCCCAGAGTGGTATAGGGTGTGCAAAGTGGTTGGCCGTGGCTGACCATGGCTGGCCCGTGCAATTCATACCAGCACCGGATGCCGTCCCGTCATTTTGTTCTGCCAGCGGCTGGTGATCCAGTTCAACACTCTTTTATCGCAGCGTGCCGGCCGTTTGAATATGACGCGGGCGATTTTGGCGTGCTCGGCGCTCAGCCAGAGTGTTTCACCTGCGCGCAAGGTCACGGTGGCGCCGGTATTCAGCCAATAATCGGTCTGGTCGTCACTGCGGGTCAACCACACTGTGCCGGCTTCGATGACCAAGGTCCGGCTATTGCCGACGCGTAATGCAGCGGTTTTATCGGGTTGGACTTCGAAAGCGATGGTTGAGAAAATTTCTTTGATCATTTTGCTCTCCTCGGTGGATTGGATAGCTGTATCGTAGGTGATTAAAGTAAATTGTCTAAACGAGCAATTTTCAAGAATATGTGAAAAAATATAACAATGGACTTTTCTAAGTTACCGAATCTGAATGCTTTACGTGCCTTTGAATGCGCCGCGCGGCTGGAAAGCTTTTCGCGGGCGGCGGAAGAGCTTTTTGTCACCCATGGCGCGGTCAGCCATCGCATCCGGACTTTGGAAGAAGATCTGGGGCTGCCCTTGTTTGCACGTGACGGCAAGCGCGTGCGCTTGACTGAGGGGGGGCGGATTTACGCGCAACAGGTGCGTTTGGCGATGATGGATATCGCGCTGGCGACCGAGGCCGTGCGCGCGGGCGATCGTGACCGGCGTCTGATTGTCAGCGTTTTGCCGTCTTTTGCGGCGCGCTGGTTGATGCCGCGAGTGGGGCGTTTTATCGAACGGCATCCGGAGATCGATCTGGAACTGATGGCCGCCACCGCCCTGGTCGATTTTCGCCGCGACAACGTCGACGTCGGGATCCGGCTGGGTACGGGCGACTATCCCGGCCTGTTCGTCGAAAAGTTGATGGGGGAAACCTATTTCCCAGTCTGCGCGCCGGGATTTCACCAGGGGCGCCTGCCGCAGCAGCCTGCCGACCTGTTGTCCCTGCCTTTGTTGCGTTCGGACGACGAACCCTGGCGCGACTGGTTGGATCTGGCCGGTTTACCCGACGTGCCGGAGCCGACCCGCGGCACCTTGTTCAACGACGGTTCGATGATTTTGCAATCGGTCCTGGATGGCAGCGGGATTGCACTGGTACGCCGCTCGCTGGCCCAGGATTACCTGCGCAGCGGGCGGCTGGTCAAGCTCTTCGATATCGAATCGTTGAGCCGCAACACCTACTTTTTTGTCTGTCCCGAGCATGTCGTCAACACTCCGCGGGTGGCGGCGTTCAAGACCTGGCTGGTAGCTGAAATCGGCGATTTTCATCGCGAGTCGGGGACTCAGCCGGCTTAGATGTGGCAAAAAAAATGAAACCAGGGGCGAAAATCAGTGCTTGAGCCTCAACTGCAAGCAGTCTTGCGTGAGCTGCGGACTGCCTAGTTGCCGCCCGACATTTGCGACGTTTACAAGGTGGCTTGGCCGATCCTGGCGGATACCAATGCGAGGCGAAGGAAAAGGTGTTGTCCATCGAGCGGAACCACAGGTTTTCTTGTGGCGCGATTTTGCTTAATTGATTTTGTTATCGATCCACATGCGGCCCCAGCGGGTCGCATAGGCCAGTGCTTGTTCTTCTTCGAAGAAATAATCGAGTTCGGGAAAGCGCGTGGCGGGCGTGCAGGTTTCAGCAGGTGTTTCTATGTGCAAGGTTGCGGCATAGAGTCCGTTATGCAGCGGTGTCGCTGCGGCATGGACGAGATAGCCTTTGTATTGGGACTGTTGAATCATCGGTAACCCCGGTCGTGAGACGAACCCTCATATGCCGGCACTGGAGTGTGCCCGGCGTCAATGAAGCCAGTGTAGTGGGGGGTGTTGCAGACCTGAACCAAGCAATCGTCGTAAGCAAATGACGGGCTATGTATAGTGCTTAGCACGCGATTGCTGCGGTGCTTGTTATGCGCTTACCGCGCGTGTGGCGAACGCGGCGTTGAGCCGCGTCCGATGAATGAGACGTGCTGGAAATCTCGCGCTTGGCGCTTAAGCGGCACGGTCGAATAAGCCGCCCGTAAAACCCGCATTTTCTTCCGCGATACAACGATCTATCATTTCGCAGACGGCATCGATGGTGCCTACCATGACGACTCGCGAAGAACTGCGATACACCCGAACCACGGTAGCCGCGGCGCTTGCAACAACCGCTGGCCTGCTGGCCGACAGGGCCAGAACCGTAGCCTGCTCCACTTGCCGCGCGTCCGCGTGCCGCCCGGACGGCAGGTTGGCATTCAGGCCCAGGCCGCGTATGGCGGAGCCGATGACCGCGCAGTCGCGTGGTACGCGAAGATGGCGCAAGCGGCCGAATTGACGGAGGGGCGACAGGCGGGCAAGACGTTCCATGATGAAGCTCCGTTCAGAATTCAGTAGGGCGGATCAAGCCGACGGCGATACCTTCCAGTGCGAAATCGGGGCTGCCGGCATCGACAATGATGGGCGCGTAATCGGGGTTTTCGGCAATCAGTTCAACACCGCCGTTACGGCGACGAAAACGTTTGACCGTGACATCGTCGCCGATCCGGGCAACCACAATCTGACCATCCCGAGCGTCGTGCTGTTTTTGCACGGCGAGCAGGTCGCCGTCGAGAATGCCTGCGTCGCGCATGCTCATGCCTCGAACCTGCAGCAAATAATCGGGCGTTTTGGCAAACATGGCCGGGTCGCAGGCGTAGTGCTGAGAGACGTGTTCCTGGGCCAGGATAGGGCTGCCGGCCGCAACTCGGCCCACCAGCGGCAAGGACAATTGCATCAGGCCCGGATGCGGCAGCGTCATCTGCCGGTAAGGCGCATCGGTTTCGTGTTGCGGCACGAGGCGAATGCCACGGGAGGCACCTGCCGCCAGTTCGATCACCCCTTTGCGGGCTAATGCCCGGAGATGCTCTTCGGCCGAGTTGGCCGAGCTGAAACCCAGCTCGGCGGCAATCTCGGCGCGTGTCGGCGGGAAACCGGTGCGCTCGATAGCACGGCGCACCATTTCAAAAACCTGCTGTTGTCGTGCTGTCAGTTTATTCATTGGGCTCACTGTATATTTGAACAGTGGTTGTATTTTTATACAGTATTCCTGCCAGGGTCAAGCATTGTTTTTGCTCGCGTTGGAAAATGGTCACCGCGTGGTCACCGCGCGGTGACCACGCCGGTCCTGTCTCTTAATATCAAAAATGATATGAAGACATGAAAAACGATTTGTTTTGTATATTAAGCCTGCTCGTTACACTGGCTCTCACTTGAGTTATCCATGAGAGACGTCGTATGCACCAGGCTACCCCGCGCGCCAAGCGCCTGACGCGTTATTCCGCCAGCCGGCTATTTCCGGTCTTGGCCGGGTGCGTACTGGCGCTGGCCGGTTGGCTGTTGCAGCCGGCCGCGGCTTATGCCGATGCCACGCTGCTGAACGTCTCCTACGACCCGACGCGCGAGCTTTACCAGGATTTCAACCAGGCTTTTGCCGGGTATTGGAAGCAGCAGACCGGCACCGCGGTCAAGTTCCAGCAGTCGCATGGCGGTTCGGGGGCGCAGGCGCGTGCGGTGATCGACGGTTTGCAGGCCGACGTGGTGACGCTGGCGTTGGCCTACGATATTGACGCGATTGCCGGACATGGCCTGGTTGCCAAGGATTGGCAAAAGCGCCTGCCCGATAACGCCGCCCCCTATACCTCGACCATCGTGTTCCTGGTGCGCAAGGGCAACCCCAAGCACCTGAACGACTGGAGCGATCTGGTCAAGCCCGGGGTGTCGATTGTGACCCCCAACCCCAAGACCTCAGGCGGTGCCCGCTGGAATTATCTGGCGGCGTATGCCTACGCCCTGCATCTGCCGGGTGGCAGCGATGCCACTGCGCGCACCTTTGTCGGCCAACTCTATAAAAATGCGGGCGTGCTCGATTCGGGCGCGCGTGGCGCCACCACCAGCTTTGTCCAGCGCGGGCAGGGCGACGTATTGCTGGCATGGGAAAACGAAGCCTTTTTGGCGCAAAAAGAATTCGGGGCCGACAAATTCGAAATTGTGGTGCCGTCGGTCAGTATTTTGGCGGAACCGTCGATCGCCGTGGTCGACAAGGTGGTCGATCAGCACGGCACACGCAAGTTGGCCGAAGCTTATCTGAACTATTGGTACAGCGACGAAGGCCAGATTATCGCGGCGCGCAATTTTTATCGGCCGCGCTCGACCACGGTGCCGCAACAATACACGCGGATTTTCCCCAAGCTGAAGCTGTATACGGTGGACGACACCTTCGGCGGCTGGGCTAATGCGCAGAAGGTGCATTTTGCCGACGGCGGCGTGTTCGACAAGATTTACGAACCCAATTGAGCCTCACGTGAGCACACCCACACTACCGCGGGGGCTGCCGTCCGCCGCCCGCCGTCCGGCCTTTCGTTTTCGCAAACCCAATGCACTGCCGGGGTTTGGGCTGACGCTGGGTTTTACCGTGACTTATCTGAGTCTGATCGTCTTGATCCCGCTGGCCGCGTTGTTTCTCAGCGCGGCGACCCTGGATTGGCCGCATTTTGTGCATGCCGTGACCTCGCCGCGCGTGTTGGCGTCGTATCGGCTGACTTTCGGCGCGGCGGCGATTGGGGCGCTGATCAATGCGGTATTTGGATTTTTGGTGGCCTGGGTGCTGGTGCGTTATCCCTTTCCGTTCAAGCGGGCGGTCGATGCTTTGGTTGACTTGCCGTTTGCGCTCCCCACCTCGGTCGCCGGGATTTCGCTGGCGGCGGTCTATGCCGCCAATGGCTGGATCGGGCAATGGCTGGTGCCGCTGGGGATCCAGGTCGCGTTCACGCGTTTGGGAGTGGTGGTGGCGCTGACTTTTATCGGCCTGCCGTTTGTGGTGCGCACGGTGCAGCCGGTGCTGGAAGAGTTCGAGCGCGAACAGGAGGAAGCAGCCGCTTGCCTGGGCGCGTCGCGCTGGTTGACGTTTCGCCGGATTTTGCTGCCCGCCTTGGCGCCCGCTTTGCTCACCGGTTTTTCGTTGGCGTTCGCGCGCGGCCTCGGTGAATACGGCTCGGTGATTTTTATTGCCGGCAATGTGCCGATGAAATCCGAAATCACTTCGCTGCTGATTATCACCAAGCTCGAGCAATTCGATACCGCGGGCGCTACGGCGCTGGCCGTGGTGATGTTGCTGGCGTCATTTACTTTGTTGCTGTTGATCAATTTGCTGCAATGGTGGTGGCAGCGCCGTCATTCGAACACGGCGATTCAAGGCCGGGCGCCAAGAACTGCCGCGCTGCCCGTGCTTGCCGAAGCGGGAGCCGTCGATGAGCGATAGTGTAAGTCTGAAAGTGGCATCCAATTCGCCCACGACGCGTAGCCTGAGCCGCGCGCCGGAGCCCGTGACCGAGTCGCGGCCGGTACGGATCGCCCTGATAACACTCACCTTGGTGTTTTTGGGCGCGTTCCTGGTGGTGCCGCTCGCGGCGGTATTCGAACTGGCTTTCAGCAAGGGCATCGCTTATTACCTGGGTGCACTGGCCGACCCCGACGCGTGGTCGGCGATCCGCTTGACTTTGCTGGTCGCGGCGATTGCCGTGCCGCTCAACGTGGTATTCGGTCTGGCTGCGTCGTGGGCCATCGCGAAATTTGAATTCCGCGGCAAAAGTCTGCTGATGACCCTGATTGACTTGCCGTTCTCGGTGTCGCCGGTGATTGCGGGTTTGGTTTATGTGTTGATGTTCGGCGCCCAGGGTTGGCTCGGTCCCTGGCTGGAGGCACATGATATTCAATTGATTTTTGCCGTGCCGGGAATTGTGATGGCGACTATTTTTGTCACCTTTCCTTTTGTCGCGCGTGAATTGATTCCGTTGATGCAGGCGCAGGGCAGCGAGGAAGAAGAGGCGGCTCGGGTCCTGGGTGCATCAGGTTGGCAAATGTTTAGCCGCGTCACCTTGCCCAATGTGCGCTGGGGTTTGTTATACGGCGTGATTCTGTGTAACGCGCGGGCCATGGGCGAATTCGGTGCGGTGTCGGTGGTGTCGGGACATATCCGCGGGCAGACCAACACCATGCCGCTGCATGTGGAAATTCTTTACAACGAATATAACTTTGCGGCGGCATTTGCGGTCGCATCCTTGCTCGCTTTGCTGGCGCTGGTGACACTGGGCCTGAAGCTGCTTGCCGAACGCAAGCTGACGCAGGTGCGCGGCGATGCGGCCCAAACCGTTTAAGCAGGTCGGAATGACCGGGAGTCCTCAATGAGCATTATTGTGCGTGGCATAGAAAAGCGGTTCGGCAGCTTTACCGCGCTGGACAATTTGTCGCTCGAATTCGCCTCCGGCGAGTTGGTCGCCTTGTTGGGGCCGTCGGGTTGCGGCAAAACCACCTTGTTGCGCGTGATCGCCGGGCTTGAATATGCGGACGCCGGTCAGGTGCTGCTGGAGGGCAACGACGTGGCCAAGGTCGGCGCGCGGGAACGGCAAGTGGGTTTTGTGTTCCAGCACTACGCGCTATTTCGCCATATGACGGTGTTCGAGAATATCGCCTTTGGCTTGCGCGTGAAGCCGCGTAAACAACGCCCGGCGGAAGCCGTGATCCGCAGCAAGGTGCATGAGTTGTTGCAACTGGTGCAACTCGACTGGCTGGCGGACCGTTATCCGTCGGAGTTGTCGGGCGGTCAACGTCAACGCATCGCCTTGGCGCGTGCCTTGGCGGTTGAGCCCAGTGTGCTGTTGCTGGATGAACCCTTCGGTGCGCTCGATGCCAAGGTGCGCAAAGAGTTGCGTAGCTGGCTGCGCCGCTTGCATGACGATTTGCATGTGACCACGATCTTCGTCACGCACGATCAGGAAGAAGCGCTCGAAGTGGCTGACCGAATTGTGGTGATGAACCACGGCCGCATCGAACAGGCAGGCAGTCCGCAGGAAGTGTACGACCATCCGCAAACTGCCTTTGTTTACGAATTCCTGGGTGCGGCCAATCAGTTGCAAGGGCAGGTCGGCGAGCAGGGTTTTGTTGCCACCGACGGCTTGAATGCGCTCAAAGTGCAAGCCGATTTTCAAGGTCCGGCACTGGCTTATGTACGCCCGCACGATTTGGAATTGGTGGCGGATTCGCGTAACGGCGCAGTGGAACGCAGCGTTAGCGGCGGTATCAGGGTCGGTGTCCGGCGTGTGATTCCCGTGGGCGGCACGGTACGGGTCGAACTGGAAGCCGGCGCCGGCCGCACGCTGGAGGCGGAATTGGACCGTGCTTCATGGCAGGCCTTGGGCATAGCTGTAGGCGACGGGGTCACGGCGATCCCCCGCACCTTAAGGGCGTTTCCGGCGGACGCGGCACCGCAACGGGTGATTTGACGCGCAGCGGCATTGAAGCGACCCGCGCCATGAACCTTGTAATCAAACTCGACATTGACGAAGTGGGATCGACATCATGAATTTTCAGCAACTGCGTTTTGTGCGTGAAGCGGTGCGGCAGAATATGAATCTGACCGAAGTAGCCAACGCCTTGTTCACCTCCCAATCGGGTGTCAGTAAACAGATCAAGGATCTGGAGGACGAATTGGGCGTCGATATTTTCGTCCGGCGCGGCAAGCGCCTGACCGGATTGACCGAACCTGGGAGAGCCGTGGTGCCGACCATCGAACGGATGTTGCTGGATGCCGAAAATTTGCGCCGCGTGGCGCGCCAGTTTGCCGACCAGGACAGCGGTCATCTGGTGGTGGCCACCACCCACACCCAAGCGCGTTATGCGCTGCCGCAAGTGATACGTCAATTTACCGAGGTCTTTCCCGGAGTCCATCTGGCGTTGCGCCAAGGCAATCCGCAGCAAATCGCCCAGATGATTTTGAGCGGCGAGGCGGATATCGGGATTTCGACCGAGGCGCTCGACCGTTATCCGGATATCGTGACTTTCCCGTGCTATTCGTGGAATCACGTGGTGGTGGCGCCGAAATCGCATCCTTTGGTCGGACGCGCCGAATTGACGCTCGACGAAATTGCCGATTACCCGATCATCACTTATGACCAGGACTTCACCGGCCGTTCGCATATCGACAGTGCGTTTGCCAAAGCCGGGGTGGCGCCGGACGTGGTGCTGACGGCGATCGATGCCGACGTGATCAAGACCTATGTCGAAATCGGCATGGGCATCGGTATCGTGGCGGCAATGGCCATCGATCCCAAGAAAGACAGCGAACTGGTGGTGCTCAATACAGTGGAGTTGTTTGAGCCCAACACCACGCGTGTGGGCTTGCGTAAAGGTGCGTTCCTGCGCCAATACGCCTATCGCCTGATCGAAATGTTCGCGCCGCAATTGACCGAAGCCGAGATCGCGGCGCAATTGCGCGAACCGGCTTGACGCTTCGGTGCGGATTGGCGTCAGCCTGGTTTCGACGCGATTCGGCTCGATTTAAAATTTGAGCCGGCGCGGGGTGCATGGTTACAATTGCAGTCATGACCACATCCCACGACCTTGGCGGCCGGAGTTCGGCTCCCGCTGCACCGGCTCAGCCGGACTCTTTATCCCGCCGCCCGCTGCCTCGTATTGCGCTGCTGGCAACCGGCGGCACCATTGCCGGTGCTGCCGCAGACGCCTTGCAAACCGCCGGCTACCAGGCCGGTGCGCTGGGTGTCGAACGGTTGCTTGAGGCCGTGCCCGCGCTTAACGGGCTGGCCCATATCGAGGCGGAACAACTCGCGAGTATCGACAGCAAAGATATGTCGTACGCCGTGTGGAATGCCTTGAGCGCGCGCCTTGAAACGCTGCTGGCGCGTGACGATATCGATGGAGTGGTGATCACCCATGGCACCGATACTCTCGAAGAAACCGCTTTTTTATTGCACTTGACCGTCAAAAGCCGCAAGCCGGTGGTGCTGACGGCCGCCATGCGTCCGGCAACCGCCTTGTCGGCCGACGGCCCGCTTAATTTATGCCAGGCCGTGACGGTAGCCTCCGACCCGGACGCCGCGGGACGCGGGGTGCTGGTGGTGCTGAATAACCAGATTCATGGCGCGCGCGACGTCGGCAAACGCAACACCACCGCGGTGCAGGCTTTCGAATCGCCTGAATTCGGCGTCCTGGGCTGGGTGCAGGATGCGCGAGTCGAATTCCATCGCAGCGTGGCCCGGCCGCATACCCTGGCTACGCCGTTTGCGGTGCCGGCCGAGTGGCCGGAAGTCGCGCTGGTGGTCAGTTATAGCGGGGTCACGCGGATTGCGGTTGACGCGCTGGTCGCAGCCGGAGTGCGCGGCCTGGTGGTGGCCGGCACCGGCAACGGCTCGATCCATGCCGCGTTGCAGCAGGCCTTGGGCGAAGCTGTGGCGCACGGGGTTGCTGTTGTGCGAGCCTCGCGCACCGGGGCCGGGCACGTGATGCGTAACGGCGCGGCACCCGATGATGCGCTGGGTTTGGTGGCTGCCGGCACGCTCAGCCCATATAAAGCCCGGGTGCTGTTAATCCTTGCCTTGGCCGGTAACGGCGGCCGGCCGCTCGCGCCCACGACGTTGCAGGCGATGTTCGATACGTATTGATCGCACACGCGGACGAAGGGTTAACAGGGCCTCCTTGGCATATACGCCATTTCACGCTATACTAGCTGGCTATTTACCTTGCCATACTGGTCTTGACGCCCGGATGGCTTAATCCACAAGGAGTTCATATGCGTCATTATGAAATCGTATTTATCGTGCATCCGGATCAAAGCGAGCAAGTGCCCGCCATGATCGAACGGTATCGCGCGACCATCACCACCCGTGGCGGTCAGATCCACCGTGTTGAAGACTGGGGCCGTCGCCAGTTGGCTTACATGATCGAAAAACTCGCCAAGGCTCACTATGTGTGCCTGAACATCGAGTGCGATCAAGAAACCCTGGACGAACTCGAACACGCATTCAAGTTCAATGATGCCGTGTTGCGCCACCTGATCGTCAAGACGAAGAAAGCCGAAACGGCACCGTCGCCGATGATGAAGGAAGTTCAGCGCGAAGAAGCCAAGAAGGTTTCGGCCCAGCCGGCAGAAACTCAAGCTCAGGCTTAAGCTCGGGTCTGAATTCAAACCCAAGCTCATTAAGCGAATAAATCAGTTGGTTCAGGACAGAAGGTTGCTGCAGTGAATCATTTGCAGCTGGAAGCAGCGGTGGTTGAGCGCGAGTCGGTACGGTATACGCCGGCTGGCATTCCCATCGTCGGTTGTGTGCTGCAGCACCGCTCGGAAGTTATCGAAGCAGGTGTGCGCCGGCAGGTCGAAATGACTGTGCAGGCGTTGGCCGCAGGCGAACTGGCAGGAGCGTTGGAACGTTGTGAACTGGGTTCTGTTGCCCGGTTTGCCGGGTTTCTCGCTCTACGCAGCCGTAATTCCCGAACCCTGGTTTTTCACATTACCGAATTGCAGAATATTGGAAAGGACTGATCATGGCACGTCCCACTGGCAAAAAATTTGAACGCCGTCGCCCGCAGCAAAACCCGCTGTTCAAGCGCAAGAAATTCTGCCGCTTCACCGCGGCTAACGTCGAACAGATCGATTACAAAGATATCGAAACGCTGAAAGATTTCATCGGCGAAAACGGCAAGATCACCCCGGCGCGCCTGACCGGCACCAAGGCTATTTATCAGCGTCAGCTCGATGCGGCGATCAAGCGTGCGCGTTTCCTCGCGCTGCTGCCGTACACCGACCTGCACAAGGCCTAATTGACGGCGCCCTAGGAGAATTCACATGCAAATTATCTTGTTGGAAAAAGTTGTCAATCTGGGTAACCTCGGCGATATCGTCAAGGTCAAGGACGGTTTCGCACGTAACTTCCTGATCCCGCAAAAGAAAGCGCGTCGCGCGACGAAAGATGCAGTGGCCGAATTTGAAGTTCGCCGTGCAGACCTCGAAAAAATCGCCGCTGAAAAGCTGGCCGCAGCAACCGCTCAAGGCGAAAAACTGGCGGGTCAAACCGTCAAGATCTCGCAGAAAGCCGGTGTTGACGGCCGTCTGTTCGGTTCGGTGACGAACTTCGACATCGCTGAAGCGTTGAAGGCTCAAGGTTTTGTCGTCGAAAAAGCGCAAGTGCGCTTGCCGACAGGTCCGTTGAAGCTGGTTGGCGAGCACTCGGTGCAAGTCGGCCTGCATACGGACGTGGTGGTTGACCTGACGATCCAAGTCATCGGCGAACACGTCTGATTGCCGTCGCATGCGCCTCTGGTGCGTGCGTTGCATTCGCTGCATGAAGCGGCTTGAATGGAACTGAAGTAAAGGAACCGGTCAAGTTGGCAAAAAAGGTGGGAAACGGAAACGTTTTCCACCTTTTTCTTTTTCTGCGATTTACGCTGTGGATGGCCGCAGGCATTGGCCTGTGTTATTGCTGGTCGATTTTTTGACTCAGACTGTTTGAATTTTCACGTTGGGCAAGCTAGTCAAATGGCATAATTCGCCTCATGAATTCACCTTCCAAAGACCCCCAGATTGAATCGCTGAAAGTGCCGCCGCACTCGATCGAGGCCGAGCAATCGGTACTTGGCGGCTTACTGCTCGATAACAGTGCTTGGGATCGGATTGCCGATTTCCTGCACGAGAACGACTTTTATCGTTTCGACCACCGCTTGATCTTCCAGCATATCGGGCGTCTGATTGCGGCGACCCGGCCGGCCGATGTGATCACGGTCTATGAATCGTTGCAGCAGGCGGGCAAGTCCGACGACGTGGGCGGCTTGTCTTACCTCAACGCACTGGCGCAAAACACGCCGAGTGCGGCGAATATCCGGCGCTATGCGGAAATCGTGCGCGATCGCGGCATCCTGCGCAAGCTGGTGACGGTGGCCGACGAAATTTCCGGCGACGCGTTCAATCCGCAGGGCAAGGAAGTGCGTCAGTTGCTCGACGAAGCCGAAGCCAAAGTGTTTTCGATTGCCGAAGACGGCGCCCGCGGCACCCAGGGGTTTTTGGAAATCCGCCCCCTATTGTCCAAGGTGGTCGAACGCATCGATGAGCTTTACCATCAGGACAACCCCAGCGAAATTACCGGCACGCCGACCGGTTTTGTCGACCTCGACCGGCTCACCTCCGGCATGCACGGCGGCGAATTGATTATCGTCGCCGGCCGTCCAGCCATGGGCAAAACCTCTTTTTCGATGAATATCGGCGAATACGTCGCGGTCGAATATGGTTTGCCGGTCGCCGTGTTTTCCATGGAAATGCCGGGCACCCAGTTGGCTACCCGTATGTTGGGGTCGGTCGGGCGGCTTGACGCGCATCGTTTGCGTACCGGCCGGCTGGTCGACGAAGATTGGCCCAAGCTGACGCACGCGATGCAGAAAATGAGCGAAGCGCAGATTTTCATTGACGAAAGCGGCGGTTTGAACCCGATGGAGTTACGTTCGCGCGCGCGCCGCTTATCGCGTCAATGCGGCAAACTGGGCTTGATTATCATCGATTATTTGCAACTGATGAGCGGCTCGTCGCAAGGTGAAAACCGTGCCACGGAAATTTCGGAAATTTCACGTTCGCTGAAAAGTTTGGCGAAAGAACTCGATGTACCGGTGATCGCCTTGTCGCAGTTGAATCGAGGCCTGGAGCAACGGCCCAACAAACGGCCGGTGATGTCCGACTTGCGCGAATCGGGCGCTATCGAGCAGGATGCCGACGTGATCCTGTTTATTTATCGCGACGAAGTGTATAACCCCGACAGCCCCGACAAAGGTACCGCCGAAATCATTATCGGCAAACAGCGTAACGGCCCGATCGGCACCTGCCGCTTGACCTTCCTCGGTCAATATACCAAGTTCGACAATTTTGCCGGCGGCAATGCGTTTTATGCGGCTGAGTAAAGTCAGTGAGGCTCGCCGCTACTGAGCAACACTGCTGCGATCAGCCCAAGCGAAATAACGGTAAGTGCCGTTGCCGCCAGCGTGTTGGAAAGATTGAGTGCGCCCGTGAGCGCCACGCAAAGACCGCTTACCGTGGGTTGGATAAAGCCGAATAGACCGGATGCCTGGGTGCGATTTTCCGCAAAAGAATTCAGTGCGTCGCCGGAACACGGCACGACGATAAAACCGAGCGCGGATTGTACCAAAATAGCACCGACGACGGCCCAGGCTACGCCGTAAACATGTTGCATGAGCATGCAAATCAAGCCCGCAAACATCGCGGTGCAACCGAGCATCATGATTTTCCGGCTGGACCAACGACCAATCAGATGTGCACTTAGAAACAAGCCGATGGCGATAGTCGCGCTGGCGGCCGACAGGACCGACCCCACCAGGGCACTCGACAAGCCCGCTTCATGGGCCAGCAAAAAGGGTAGTCGCGCGCTGAGAGGGCTAAAAACGATTTGAAAAGAAGCCGCGATCAGTGTCGGTACGAGAAAGCGTCGACTGTGGAGTATCTCGAGCCAGCCGGTAAGATGGACTGTCTGCGGCAAGGGGCGCAGCGTTTCTGCTTTGCCGGCGCATTGGATCCATGCGCCGGCAATTACTACCGGCGTCACCAGCAGCAGCAAGGATGCACGCCAACTGAAAGCTGCGGCGATCGAGCCCGCAATAAAAGGCATCGCAATCTGTTTCACCTCAACCAGGCCGGTCGCCCGAGCCAGCAAACGCTTAAAGCCGTTATCCGTGGTCGCTGCGCGTAACGCTACCCGGGTCGCGTTAGAGCCAACGCTATTGCCAATGAACATGGATAACAGCACCGCCGCGAAGATCAATATATGGTTGGATAAACATAGAAGAACGGCGGCCACGCCAAGATAGATCGAAGATAACGTGATAGTTCTAAAGATGCCAATCCGGTTAATGATTGGCACCGATACCAGCTGGAAGGCTGCGAATGCGGCATAGGAAACGCCGAGCAGGATTTGAAAATAATTACTCGAAAGACCGTAACTCGCAGCCATTTGTGGAAACAACGGCGCAAGCGAATCAAAAAAAAGGGCGACTGCCACGAAACGTGCGACAGCCGCCAAAAGCAAGCCACGTGGCTTGGTGTGTAACTGTTTCAATTCGGACTGGAGCAAGGGATCTCTCTTATTGTCCGACCGCGGCAAGCTTGAATGCGGCGTGACCTTGGCTACGCTTTTGGCTGGCGCTCAACCAGTCCGCGAGTAACGCTCGGTGTTGGGGATATTTCGCACATAGATATTCTTCGGTTAAAACCCAATCGCCTTTGCCCAGCCAATTCTGTACTTTTTCGAGGTCTATGTACGGAATCGGCAAAGCCATGTGTAGCTCAATCGTGGTCTCTTTTTCTGGAGTCGCGTAGTCACATTGAGTACTTAGATTAACAACGTGCTGGCCCATAAAATTTCTCCTGAAAGAAAAATAGGCGAAAATAATCACATCCACACAATCGTTAAAAATGGATATGATTTCCCTCATTTGGCATCTCACGTTATTCACGCTGGATGTTGCAAACAAGGTAGTCATATTTTTTTTGAGAGTTTATTTTTTTCGAAAATATAGGACATTCGGAAATTATGTCGCTGGAGCGGCCGCAATAATTATTGATCGCAACTCATTGCGTATTGACGTCAACTTGCGCGATGGCTGCTTTCAGGTCGCTGGGGCGGCCATTGAGCAGGCCGCGTCTGCAGCATTCCCAAAATCCGCCTATCATCGACACTATCCGTGTGTCCCGTGTCCAGCATTCGCAGTACCAGCGGCACTTAAAGTTCGCGGGGCGCGTTCCATCAACTTGGGAAAACAAGCGAGCTGTCGATGAATCTGGTTAAGCTGGGCCGTACCGGCCTGAAAGTCTCCCCCATCTGTCTGGGCATGATGACCTACGGCACGCCGCTCTGGCGTCCCTGGGTGCTGGACGAAGATGCCGCGCGTCCGATCGTGCAGCGCGCGGTTGAACTCGGGATTAATTTTTTCGACACGGCCGATATGTATTCCAACGGCGAATCCGAACGGATTACCGGCAAGCTGCTCAAGGAATTTACCCAGCGCGATGAAGTGGTGATCGCCAGCAAGGTGTTCTATCCGGTCGAAGACGACCCCTTCGCCAGCGGTGTCAGCACCACCAAAAAAACCGCCCGGCCGAATCGCGGCGGCTTGTCGCGCAAATACATCATGGCGGCGATCGATGCGAGCTTAAAGCGGCTTGGACTCGACTATATCGACCTGTATCAGATTCATCGCTGGGACTACGACACGCCGATCGAGGAAACGATGGAGGCGCTGCATGATGTGGTCAAAGCGGGTAAGGCGCGTTATATCGGTGCTTCCAGCATGTGGGCCTGGCAATTTGCCAAGGCCCAGCAGGTGGCGCGTGAGCATAACTGGACGCCTTTTGTCTCGATGCAAAATCATTACAACCTGGTGTATCGCGAGGAAGAGCGGGAGATGATTCCGTTATGCCGCGACCAGGGCATTGCGTTGATACCGTGGAGTCCACTGGCACGAGGTTTTCTGGCGGGGAATCGCAAAGCCGAAGATGTCGAGCACGGCGCCGCCAGCGCTACCACCCGCGCCCGTACCGATGAGCATGCGCAGCATCATTATTATCGCGACAGCGATTTCAAGGTGGTCGAAAAACTTTCGGAACTGGCGCGCCGGCGCGGCGAGTCGAATGCCGCTTTGGCGTATGCCTGGCTGCTGCACAAAGGGGTGACCGCGCCTATCGTCGGGTCCAGCAAGGTGGCGCAAATCGAGGCGGCGGTGGCAGCCAGCGCAGTGCAATTGAGCAGCGAAGAAATAACGTGGCTGGAAGCGCCGTATGAGGCTCGCACAGTCACCGGGCACGTTTGACCTGCATTGGGCCTTGCTTCGATGGCGGGCGGTTGCAGGGCGCTTTAACCCTGCAACCTTCTTGGCACGGTGAGTCCCAAACCCCCGGGAGCGTGCCTGGGGGGCGTTGTTACAACGCAGTGTTTCAACGCGATGCCGCAAAGCGTTTCAAATCACCGGCGCGGTGCAGCCGTCCATCGGAATGATCGCGCCCGTGACATAGCTGGCACGGCTACTGGCAAGAAATAGCGCCACGTCGGCAATTTCTTCCGGTTTTGCATAACGCCCCAGGGGCACATTCGCTTGCCCCCGTTGCAGCGCTTCCTCTTTGCTGACGCCCAGGCGGCCGGCTTCGAGTTGCATCGCGTGATCGACGCGCTCCGTCAGCGTCTGACCCGGGTTGATCGCATTCACCCGGATCCCATAACGCGCGTAATAATGGGCGAACCCGGCCGTAGTCAGCATCAATGCCGCATTGGCCGCGCCGCCGGCAATATGAAAATCTCCGGCAATTTTGCCGCCCATGCCGATGATGTTGACGATCGCGCCCGGGGTGCTGCCCGGCTCCGCCTTGAGGCGTGCCACCATGCGTTTCAGCAGGGCTTGCTGGGGGAACACGTAGGGGAAATATTTGGCATTCATGGTGTCCTGGAACGCCGCTGCATCAAGCTGTTCAGGCTCGTAGCGCTTGGCCGCGCCGGCGCTGTTGACCAGAATGTCGATGGCGCCGAGGTCACGCCACACACTGGCGATAACCTGCTCGACTTGTGCCGCATCGGACATATCGCCGCTATAGGTCCGTACTTGCAGACCTTCTTCGGCCAACGCAGCTTGCGCTTGCTGCAGATTGCGCGGCTCGCGCGAGACGATGGCGACTTGCGCGCCTTCGCGGGCAAATGCCTGGGCGCAGGCAAACCCGATGCCTTTGCTGGCGCCCGTGATCAACACCACTTTTCCGTCTAAAACTAAATTCATCTCGATGCTCCGGCCGATGGCTCAACTAATGGATCAACTAATGGCTCAACTTAAAGGACCAAGCGACACAATATCAAAGACTGAGGTTTGGCGTCGGACCGGGGCCGCAGCGGGCATCGAAGTGCATGACGGGTTGATCACCGCCGTGCTGCCTGCAATCATCGGCTCAGTTTCCGCTCTTTCCCCGACTCAATCATCCAGCGTAAAGCGGAACGGCACCACAGCGCTGGAGCGGATCGGCTCGCCGTTTTCCAGGTAAGGGCGGCAGCGGCTATCTTGAGCGGCTTGCAGCGCCGCGTTGTCGAGCCGGGTGTACGTACTGCTTTTGCGCAGGGTCGCAGCTTCAATACGGCCTTGCGTATCGACCACGATTTGCACCAGTGCGGTTCCGCTTTCGCCGTTGTGGCGTGACAGCGCGGGGTAGTCGGGACGGGCAATTGAACATTCGAGGTGCTCGACATTTTTCGGCGCGGTGGCGGCCAGTGTGGCACGTTGCGGAGCTTCAAGCGGCGGGCTGACGGCGGGTGCCGCGGTTACCGGGGGCGTGGGGGCAGCCGGGGCGGCGGTGGCGGCCTGAGTCGAGGGTGCGGCTTGTACCGGCAGGGGCGGCGCGGGGGGCGCCTTGAGTATTGGTTTGGATGTGGGTTTAGGTATCGGTTTTAACACCGGAGGGATGCGCGGCGACTGCACCTGCACCGGTACGGGGGCGGCATCGGGGCTGATCAATTGTGCTTCAATGGTGTGAAGGTCGACTTGATGCGGTGCCGGCACCGCAGTGTCATGCAGCCGCAACACTGCGACCAGCAGCCCGGCATGCAATAAGGCAATCAACACCGCGGCATAAAAGAAGGACCGGTTGGACTGACGGGTGAGCTGACCTTCACGCGCGACGGTATCCGGCACCTGTGGTGAAAACGTGAGCATGTTCATGATCAGGTCACGGTCCAGTTACGCAGCAGATTGTGATAACAACCGACCAGAGTGCGGCGTGCCGCGTCGTCGGCCTGGGTCGCGTTCAGCCGCTGGATGGCCGTATCCATATCGAACAAGATGGTGCGGTGATTGTCATCGCGCACCAGGCTTTGAATCCAGAAGAAGCTGGCGAGCCGGGTGCCGCGTGTCACGGGTTCGACCCGATGCACGCTGCTGGCCGGATAGACAATCATGTCGCCGGCCGCAAGCTTGACCTGATGCATGCCGTAATTGTCTTCTATCTTGAGCTCGCCGCCGTCGTAATCGTCGGGATTGGATAAAAACAGTGTGGCCGAGACATCGGTGCGCAGTTTATCGCCGTTGCGCAGCAGCCGTACCGCGCCGTCGACATGATTGCCAAAGGTCATGCCGGCGGCATAGCGATTGAACAGCGGCGGATAGACTCGATTTGGCAATACCGCACTGATAAACAGGGGATGACGTTCAAGCGCCGCCAGTATCGTGTCGCCCAATTCACGCGCCGGTGCCGACCCTTCGGCCAGTTGCTGGTTATGCTTGACGGGTGCGCCTTGATAACCGGCCGTGGCCCGGCCGTCAACCCAGGCGTCGCCCGCGTTCGACAGCCGCGTGACCATCGCGGCCAGTTGCTCGGGATTCAACAATTGCGGAATATGCAGCAACATAACTGGCTCCTGTGCGGCTCCCGTGCCTCAGAATTTATAGGTGGCGGTTGCCATCACGGTGCGGCCGACGGCCGGCACCGAGCGCCCGCCGTCCGACTGAATCAAGGCATCGTAATAGAACTTATTGGTCAGGTTCAACAGGTTCAAGCGCAAATCGTATTTTTTCTGATGATAGGCCACTTCGGCATCCCAGCGGGTATAACCGCCGACTTCCACCAAGTCGGTATTGGCTGCATAACGCGACGACATATAGGTCAGGCCGCCGCCCGCTTCCCATGCCGGGGTGAAGGCGTAGGTGCTCCACAAGGTCATGGTATTGCGCGGGGTATTGGCCGGCGTGTGACCTTCGGTACCGTCGGCGGCTTTCACTACCAGCGCGTCCATATAGGTGTAACCGGCGATGACCTGCCATTTGTCGCTCAGGCGCCCGGTTGCGCTCAACTGCCCGCCGCGGACCCGGACATCGCCGTTCAGCTCGTATTCACCCGCCGAATCTTCGGTGCGTGAATTATTTTGCTCGACCTGGAATAGGGCGGCATTGAGCGACAATTTGCCGTTCAGTGCATCCCACTTGGCACCCGTTTCATACGATTTGTTGGTCTCGGGGGCGAGGTTTTGCGTGCCGTTGGTGACGGTCAACTGTTCCAGCGACGGATCGAACGAGGTGCCGTACGAAACGTAATACGAGGACCAGTCATTGGGCTGGAAAATTACCCCGGCGCGAACACTGGTGAAGGTGGTGGTTTGTGACGCATAGGCCGGCAGGCTGATCGAATTGCTGATCTCGGCACGATAGTCGTCCCAGCGCACACCGCCCACCAGTTTCCAATGCTCGCCCAGCGACAGGGTGTCGTTGAAATAACCGGCGAAGGTGTTGGCCGATGCCTGGGCCAGGTTGCCCACGGTGGTGGTGACGTTTGCCGGGGTCGATTCGTAGACTGGATTCAGCAGCGATACGATAGGCAAATTGCCGCGGGTATAAGCTTGGTTGGCATAGGTGTCGCGGCCGAGTTCGATACCGACATCCAGATTGTGTTTGATAAAGCCGGTATCGAATTTATAGAATACATCGGTATCGTTGTAGAGCGAATGATCGTCGATGACCCGGTCATGGCTTTGCAACTGTACGAACAGTTGCGAGGGCGAAAGCGTCGTGTAGTTGCCGTTCGACAATGCCGGGCTGCCTGGCGTCGATCCGGTCAACACCGATTGAGGGGCCGTCTCGCGCGCATCGATTGCGTAGTGTGCAAATTGCGTCTGATTCTGGATCGTCAGATTGTCATTGATCTTGTGCTTGATCTTGTTATTCAAGATCTGCACGTCTTGAATCGTGCGGTCGTTGGTCAGGCCGTAGAACGTATTTCTCGAGACCGGCGCCGGATGTCCGTCGAGCGCTTGCACACCGTAGTCGGGCATATCGTCGTTATGCTCGATCAGGGCCGAGAAGGTGATTTCGGTCGGGGTGCCGATGCCGAAACGCAAACTGGGCGCTACGCCATAATCCTGGTTCTTTTCCACGTCGCGGGTCGATTCCATCGACTGGCCAAACGCATCGATGCGAAACGCCGAGGTATCGCTCAGTTGATGGTTCAAGTCGACCGTGCTGCGATAGCGGTCATCGCTGCCCACCGTCCCGGAAACTTCTCCGGAGTCGTTCAGTTCGGCTTTTTTACTCACCTGATTCACCACGCCGCCGGTCGAACCCCTGCCGAACAACATCGACGACGGGCCGTACAGGACATCGATCGATTCCAGATCGAAGGTGTCGCGATAATACTGGCCACGGTCGCGAAAACCATCCAGGTAGATATCGGTGCGAGCCGTAAAGCCGCGCAAGTTAATATTGTTGCCGATCTGGCCGCCTTCGGCGCCGCCGATAGTGATGCCGGGAACGTTGCGCAAGGCATCCTGGAACGAGGTCACGCCCTCGGATTCCATCACGGCTTTGGTCACCACCGTGGTCGACTGGGCGATATCGCGTATCGCCGTCGGTGTCTTGGCGCCGACCGACGAACGGTCGGCCTGGAAATCATTCTTATCGGCCGAACCCGATACCGCGACCTCCGGCAAGGTTGGGACATCGCTGGTGCCCAGCGCTGCCGGCTGGTTCTTGGCCCCGGCCGCCGTGGTACTGGCCGGCGTCGTGCTGGCCGGTGTGGTATTGGAGGGGGCGGTATTGCCCGGATTCGGTTGCGCTTGTGCCAAAGCCGAGGGCAGGTGTGTCGCGAACATGAACGTTAGCGCTGCGGCAAGAGGAGTCTTATTGAACATGGTTTATTGTTGTAAGAGGCTAGGTTGACTTGCTCGGTACAGAGACCATGCTGTTTATCGCGAGCGATAAAATCCCCGTCACCGGCGGCATAACGTGATGTCGCCGGTGCAGCATGACTTCCGTCATCGGTTCAGCGTGTTGTGTTTCAGGACTTCGGGCGATTAGCCGGCGCGGTGACAAACCCGATTTTGCTCAAACCGCCGGCTTGGGCTGCCGACATCAGGTCGGCCACTTTTTCATAAGCCACCTTGCGGTCGGCATACAGATGCAATTCGGGCAGCGGTGTCTGGTGTGCCGCCTGTTCAATCCGTGCCGACAACTGGGCCGCGTCGACCGGTTGGCCATCCCACTGAATCGCACCATCCGCGGCGATGGCGACATCCACATGCGGCGGCTTCTCGTTGGCGACTTGACTGCTGGCATGGGGCAGGTCGATTTTTACCGCATGGTTGATCACCGGCAGCGTCACCAGGAAGATCACCAGTAACACCAGCATTACGTCGACCAACGGCGTCATATTGATTTCGCCCATCATCGCGTCTTGCTCGTCGTCGACGAAACTATCTTGCGTCATGCTCATTGCGGTTCTCGCTCGGGTCTGGGTGTTTTTGCTCGCTGCGCGGAGACCGCGACTCAGGCCATGCGATCGCGGCTGGCTGCGGGGATGGTGCTCGATGCCGTGGCGGCGGCCGAGGGTGCCAGCGGAGCCAACGTCAGCCGCCCATGATCGGGGTAGGCCGGGTGGGCGCCGGTAACGAAATACGCATGCAGACCGTGAGCGAAACGGTTCAGGCGCGTAGTGGTAGCTTTGTTGCCGCGAGTCAGGGCGTTAAAGCCGAGTACGGCTGGGATGGCGACGAACAAACCGAAAGCGGTCATGATCAGCGCTTCGCCCACCGGGCCTGCTACTTGATCGATTGAGGTCTGGCCGGTTTCGCCGATTTGCACCAGGGCATGGTAGATGCCCCAGACAGTGCCGAACAAACCGACAAAGGGCGCGGTGCTGCCGATCGACGCCAGCACGGACAGCCCCGCTTGCATTTCGGCAATGCTTTGATCCATGGCACTGCGCAGGCAACGTGTCAGCCAGTCGCTGATGCTCATCTTGTCGTGCAGATGGGGCTGGGTCTGATGATGGTGAGCGGCCGCTTCTTGTCCGGCCAAGGCCAGGTCGAGGAAGGGGTTGCGGTGTGCGCGATTGAGCTTGGCGATGCCGCTTTCGATATTTTCGGAATGCCAGAAATCATGATCGGCATTGTCGCGCAGGTGGCGTAAGCGCAGCAGGGCATAACCCTTGACCGCAATCACGGTCCACGACATCACGGACATCAGCAGCAAAATTAGGGCAATCGCGCGGATGACGAAGTCGCCCTGTTGCCAAATATGGATGATGCCGTATTGATGCATTCTGATGTCCTAAATAAAAAGAGCCTGCCTCGCGTATAGAGCTGGTTGGCAGGCATGAGAAACTAAACAAGAATCATTATCATTACTATTTCTATATTTGGCAAGAGTCTCGCTAAAAAATTGCCTGGTCAATTGCGCAAGGCGGCGTTGAGCCACCCGCTCAAGCAGCTTATTGAGCGGGTGTTACCTCGGATGTGCGGTGCATGGAGAAGCGGCGGAGATGGGCAAGATTCAAACCCGGTATGGCGCCTGGGCGGTGAGCATCAAACGCTTTCAGCTCACAGCTTGCTATCGGCAAAACCCGCGATGGGGTCCGCTGCCTGTGCATTGTCGGGCGCCGTCGGCGCGGTGCTTGGGCCGAGCGGCTGCGGGGTGGACGCCGAGGCACGGCTGGCGGGAGCGATGGACCGGGGCACGACGGGTGCGGCAGCCGGTGTAATAGAGGGGGCAACCGTGCCCGCACCCGATAGATTGGCAATTTCGGCGATCGGATCGGACTGAGAATTTGCCGCGGCAGCGGTTTCAGCAGCGGAGGCCGGCGGAGAATTGCCCCGGGCCTCAGACGGCATGCCCTCCGCGCGGTTGCCGGCGGGTTCGGGCGGGCTCTCGCCGGAGGGCTCAGGCGAGACCGGCCGGTTGCTCTCCGACCCGGCTGGATTGAGGCCGGCCGTCTCGGCTGAGGGTAGCTGCGCCGCGGCGGACTGCGGTGTTGCGTAGTCGGGACTGGCGCCGAGGCGGGTCCGGTTGGCCAGGTTCGAACCCGGTTGCAACACTGCCACGGCTTGCAATGCCGGCGCAGGTGCCGCCGCTTCAAGCGGAGCCGTGTCGAACGGATGGCCATGCGGCGCGCCGGAGGCAACCCGGCGGATGCCGTCGAAGCGCTTGGCCCAGTATGGGTTGCTGACATAATCGATGCGCACGGTGCCGCCCGTCGAGGGGGCGTTGACGAAGCGATATTGCCCGACATAAATGCCGACGTGGGAATGAGCCCGGCCGGTGGTATTGAAAAAAATCAGATCGCCGGGCGAGATTTCATCGGGGTTGATGCTGGTGCCGACGCTTTCCATTTGTTCGGTGGTGCGCGGCAGATTGACCGCGGCGGCGCGGCGTACCACGTAGGTGACCAAGCCGCTGCAGTCGAAGCCGCTATCCGGCGTATTGCCGCCCCAGCGGTAGGGCACACCGACCAGGCTCATGGCTTCGATGGAAATTTCTTCCTCGCCGACGCTGTGGTCGATAAATTGCGGCAGGCCCGGCGGTATGGTGCGTGGTGCGCTGGGTTCGGAGCGTGCATAGGGCTGCGCTCCGCCGTTCGAGGTCCGCATGGGCGCAGTCGAACACGCTGCGAGCATCGCGGCGAACAGCAGGCAAGAGAGGCGGCAAGCCCGACGAAACATCGCACGGTGGTGCGCCAATTGTTGCTCCGATGGTGGTGCGCCAAGTAGGGTGCCGGCGGCAGGGACGGAAGCGCTGCCGCCGAAGGTGAAATTCCGCCAGGGCATAACTCCGTACTTCATCACGCCGGACTTCGCTTAAGCGATGATAGCGGCGACCTTTGTTCCAAATCAAGAAAATATATGAGGAATCGCGTGTAAATGCTTGTTGTATTTGTGATTTCAGCACAAACGGGCATAAAAAAGTCCCCCTGAATCGACTTCAGAGGGACTTTTCTGCAAACCCGCGTCGGTTCCGCGGCCTATCGCTTTGCCATGACGGCAGACAGGCTACAGAATTTCCGACGCGTAATCGGCCAGACGCGAACGTTCGCCGCGCGCCAGCGTGATGTGACCGCTATGACGCCAGCCTTTGAAGCGGTCGACCACATAGGTCAGGCCCGAACTGCCTTCCGTCAGGTAAGGCGTATCGATCTGCGCAATATTGCCGAGGCAAATGATTTTGGTGCCGGGGCCGGCCCGTGTCACCAGAGTCTTCATCTGCTTGGGCGTCAGATTTTGCGCTTCGTCGATGATCAGGTATTTGTCGACAAAAGTACGGCCGCGCATAAAACTCATGCTCTTGACCTTGAGCCGGGATTTGATCAGCTCCTGGGTCGCGGCGCGCCCCCATTCGCCGCTCGAATCGTCGGTTTTTTGCAGGACTTCGAGGTTGTCGTCGAATGCACCCATCCACGGTTGCATCTTCTCTTCCTCGGTACCCGGCAAAAAGCCGATATCCTCGCCGACCGGTACGGTCGCCCGGGTCACGATGATCTCGTTGTAACGTTTGTCGTCGAGCACCTGGGCCAAGCCCGCGGCGAGCGCCATCAAGGTCTTGCCGGTACCGGCCTGACCCAGCAAGGTGACGAAGTCGATCTCCGGATTCATCAGCAGGTTGAGCGCGAAATTTTGCTCGCGATTGCGCGCCGTGATGCCCCACACGTTGTTCTTGTGATGGCCGTAGTCGCGCAAGGTCTGCAACAGCGCCGTCTTGCCGTTGATTTCCCTGACCTGGGCGTGGAACGGCGGCTCGCCGTTGCGCGGTTCGAGGTAGACAAATTGGTTGACCAGCATCGCGCCGCACAAGGGGCCGGTGACGCGGTAATAGGTGGTGCCGGTTTTGGTGTCCTGCCAGCTTTCCATGCCGCGGCCATGCTTGCTCCAGAAATCCTGGGGCAACTCAAGCACGCCGGGGTAGAGCAGGTCTTTATCCTCGAGGACCTGATCGTTGAAATAATCTTCAGCCGGCAAGCCTAGCGCATGGCATTTGACGCGCATATTGATGTCTTTCGACACCAAAACCACTTGGCGATCGGCGAATTGCTTTTGCAAAGCCCGCACGACCCCGAGAATCTGGTTATCGGCTTTACCTTGCGGCAAACCCTCGACCGGCTCGATATCCGCCAGTTGGGTCTGGAAGAACAAGCGCCCGGCGGCCTCCCGGTTGCCCAGTCGCGACAGCGGAATGCCTGCCGTCATCTGGTCGCCCAGATTGGCCACCAGCGCATCAAGCGTGCGGCTCACCTGACGGGCGTTGCGCGCGACCTCGGACATGCCTTTTTTATGATTGTCGAGTTCCTCGAGCGTCATCATCGGCAGATAGACGTCGTGCTCTTCAAAGCGGAACAGGCTTGATGGATCGTGCATCAACACATTGGTGTCGAGCACAAACAGCTTGCTCACGACCGGCCCGGTGCTCTTGGGGCGGCGCGGTTGACGCGCCGTCTGCACCGCGTTCAAGGCGGTCGGGCTGGGCTGAACCGGGGCCTGGGCCGGCGTGTGTGCCGGGGCCTGCTTCGGCGCCGCCGGAGACTGGTTACGCGCTTGGGTTTCAAGCGCTGCGGGCGCTTCGCGGCCGGCGGCAGCGGGCGTTTCCTGCGCTGCGGTCGCGGCCGGCGGTTTGCCGCCACGCGCGGCGACCGGCTGCAGCAATGCGGCCGTGACCGGCTGCTTGCGGCGGCGATTGCCGGCGGCGCTTTCGCCGGCCGGCGGCATCGCTGCGGCTACCGGCAAATCGGCCGGAGCCGCGCTGCCATAAAGCTCGGGTTCGGATTCGACGGTGTCGCCGTCGGTAGGCAATTTTTTGCTGCTTTTGGCCGGGCGTGCGCGGGCCTTGTATTCATCCGGGGAGAGGAGGTTACCGAGTTTTGAGGGCGGAGTAGGCAAAGGCATATTTTTCCTCTATGAAAACCGAATCGGCAAAGCCTGGACTGACGGCGCCCGGTACGTGCAACAACCGTCAGAAAGTAAAAAAGCCGCGCCCCGTGGTGCGGGGATAGCGGCTTTGCAGATCAGTGCAAACTTCCGCGTAAAAGTTACGCAAGCTTGACTGAACAGTCTCGGAATTTCGCGAGTTTTAATAAGGCAGGCGATCATTGAGATTGACTATAACCCGCCTCAAAGCGCTTGTACAGCCTCCAGCACGTCGTCGACATGACCCGGCACTTTGATGCCGCGCCAAGCCTGTCGCACTACCCCTTGTTCATCAATCAGGAAGGTTGTGCGCTCGATGCCGCGCACTTCCTTGCCATACATTTTTTTCATTTTGATGACGTTGTAAGCCGTGCACACTTGCTCGTCGCTGTCCGAAACCAGCACAAACGGCAGTTCCAGTTTTGCCTTGAAATTATCGTGCGATTTCAAGCTGTCGCGGGAGACGCCGACGATCACCGCGCCCGCCGCCTCAAATTTTGGGGACAGATCACGGAAGGCCAGGCTTTCGGTGGTGCAGCCCGGAGTATTGTCCTTGGGGTAGAAATAAAGAACCACACGTTTGCCACGCAACGCCGCGAGCGAAAACGGCCCCCCTGTTGCCGGGGCGGTGAACTCGGGTGCTGGCAGGTCTACTTCGATGCTCACGAATGAATCTCCGATTTTTACTTCTACTGGGGCTGGATGATCAGGTCGCCCGAGCGGCCGGCAATCTCACCCCAGGTGACCGGGTAGGACGGCAGTTGGTCGAGGTCGAGCGAGGCATAATAATCGCCCATGGTCACGAGCGTATGTCCCTGCGCCTGCCAACCCGCCAGCAGGGCTTCGAAGACCGGCGCCAGACGTTGTCCTTCGAGTTCGGCGTGCAAGGTAAAAACCTGGTCTTCGCTTTCCCGGGCGGTTTTCTGCAACAGGCGCGCCGCGATATTCGAGGCGTCGGTACCGTCGACGCCCAGCAGCTCATCGAGCGTCGGCAGCGTGGTCGGCAGTTGCACGTGATTCAACGGGCGGCCATTCAGCACCGGCCGGTAAGGACCGCGACCGCGACCGTCCGAGGCGTAGGCCATCTGCCACGCATCGATTTGCTCAAAAGCAAAATCGTTCATTTGCCAGCCTGCGGCGCCGTGCGTGACCGGGGCCGCGCCGAAAATCTCGGCGAAGCGGGCATGACTGCGCTGCATTTGTTGCCGGGTCCAGTCGCGTGGACGCTGGCGCACGTTATCTTGCCAATAGACGTGATCCCAGGTGTGGATGCCGGTTTCGAAGCCGGCATCGCGAATCGCCCGCATCTCGGCGGCCGCCCGCCGGCCGATATCGGGACCGGGCAGCAAGGTGCCGTACATCAAGGTTTTCAGGCCGTAATGTTCGACCACCGAGGTGCGCGAGACCTTTTTCAGGAAGCCGGGTTTGAATACGCGGCGCAAGGCCCAGCCCGTGTGATCCGGACCGAGGCTGAACAGAAACGTGGCCCGCGCGCGGGCGCGATCCAGCATGCGGGCCAGATTCGGTACCCCTTCGCGAGTGCCGCGCAGGGTATCGACATCGATCTTCAGGACTATACGGGCCACGTGGGGGTTCCTTGGACGCGCGGGTCAGTCGACCAGTGCGCGTGCTTCCGCCACTTGGCCGCGGTACGCTTCAAAGATGTTGCGCAGCGCCTGATCCATGGTGGCGACCGGAGCCCAGCCCAATTCGTCGCGTGTGTTGTCGATCTTCGGCACGCGGTTTTGCACGTCCTGATAACCGGCGCCGTAATAGCTGCCGGAGGAGGTTTCGATCAGTTGCACGTGTTTGGCGGCAGCGGCGTATTCCGGGAATTCCGCGGCCAGCGCCAGCATCATATGAGCCAGTTCGCGCACCGAGAAATTATTCTTCGGGTTGCCGATGTTGTAGATCTTGCCCGAAGCGATATTGTCTTTGTTGGCGATGATATGCATCAGCGCGGTGATACCGTCGTCGATATCGGTGAAGGCGCGTTTTTGAGCGCCGCCGTCGACCAGGCTGATATTTTCGCCACGCACGATATGACCGAGGAATTGCGTCACCACGCGCGAGCTGCCTTCTTTCGGGGTATGGATCGAATCGAGACCCGGGCCGATCCAGTTAAACGGACGGAACAGGGTGAAATTCAGGCCTTCCATGCCATAGCCCCAGATCACCCGGTCCATCAATTGTTTGGAGCAGGCGTAAATCCAGCGCGGTTTGTTGATCGGGCCGTACACCAGCGGCGACGCTTCCGGGTCGAATTCGTCGTCTTCGCACATGCCATAGACTTCCGAAGTCGACGGAAACACCAGATGTTTGCCGTATTTGACCGCCGAGCGGACGATGGGCAGGTTGGCCTCGAAATCGAGTTCGAACACGCGCAGCGGCTGCTTGACGTAGGTCGCCGGGGTGGCGATGGCCACCAGCGGGAGGATCACGTCGCATTTGCGGATATGGTATTCGACCCATTCCTTGTTGATCGTGATGTCGCCTTCAAAGAAATGCATGCGTTCATGATCGGCCAGGCTACCCAGGCGATCTCGCTGCATGTCCATGCCGTAGACTTCCCAATCGGTGGTTTCAAGAATGCGTTTGGAAAGATGGTGGCCGATAAAGCCATTAACACCGAGAATCAGGACTTTTTTCATAGGGAATGCAATGAGTGACGACTAGGGGTGACGATTAAGGGTGAACCAGGCTCGCGAATTCGGCGGGACTGACTTCGCGATTCCCCTGCAACAGGCTCTGGATGACGATCGCCCGACCGTCTCCGCAAATGCCCAACAGCGTATTATCGCTTACTTGCAAACCGCGCTGCAAATTTGAGACTGGCGGCAGGTCCGGGGCCAAGCGTGCCCGGGCGATGACAAAGCGGCTTCCGCCCTGATCGGTAAAGGCGCCGGGGTAGGGCGGCGCGACCGCCCTGACGAGGTTATAGACCTGCTGGGCGGTCTGTGTCCAATCAATCCGGCCGTCTTCAGGCTTGCGACCGCCGTAGTAACTGCCCAGCGCCAGATCGTTGGGACGCCGCGGCGCGGTGCCGGCCAGCAAAGCCGGCAATACCGCCCACAGGGTCTGCTCCGAGGCCACCGTCACCTTGTCGAAGACTTGGCCTGCGGTATCGTCCGGCAAAATCGGTACCGAGGTTTGCCCCAGAATTGCCCCGGCATCGGGCTTGGCCGCCATTTCATGCAGGGTTGCGCCGGTTTCGCGCTCGCCTTTGAGCACCGCCCAATTGATCGGGACCCGTCCCCGGTATTTGGGCAGCAAGGAGCCATGCAGGTTGTAGGCGCCCAGCGGCGCCAGCGCCAGCAATTCGAGCGGCAGCATATGCCGGTAATAAAACGAAAAAATAAAATCGGGGCGGGCCTCGCGCACAGCCGCCGCGACTTCCGCTGCGGCCGGGTTCTCCGGCATGATGCAGGGGATGCCATGCTCGGCGGCGACGGCGGCGACGCTATCGAACCAGATATTTTCCTCGGGATTGTCCTGATGCGTGACGACCAGGCTTATTTCGAGGCCGAGTTCGGCACCGCGGGCCAATAACACCCGCAAGCAGCGCACTCCGACGTTGTGATAGGCGAATACGACCGCGCGCTTGGGGCTCTGCATTACGGTGTTTCTCCATCCTGGGCAGCGCCGGGCGGACGCGCCGCAGAGACCGCGCCGGGCACCGACACCGGCGAATTCAGCGAAACATAACCGGCCTGCGTGGACCCGGGCGTTTCACGCTGATCCAGCACCGCCTGTACCAGATAACGCGGCCGGGCACGGACTTGCTGGTAGATCCGGCCGATATATTCGCCGAGCAGGCCGAGCGCAAACAAGATCGTGCCGAGCAGGAAAAAGGTAATCGCAAACAGGGTGAACACACCCTGGACTTCGGCGCCGAGCACAAAACGGCGCACCAGCAGCAGCACAAACAGGCCGGCCGAACCCATGGCCAGCAGGATGCCCATAAACGACAGCCATTGCAGCGGCACCACCGAAAAGCCAGTAACCAGGTCGAAATTAAGCCGGATCAGGCTATACAGCGAGTATTTCGATTCGCCGGCATAGCGTTCTTCGTGCGCTACCTCGATCTCGACCGGATTTTGCGCAAAGGTATAAGCCAACGCCGGAATAAAGGTATTGACCTCGTTGCAGCGATTGATGGTGTCGATGATATGGCGGTTGTAGGCGCGCAGCATGCAGCCCTGGTCCGTCATCTTGATGTGGGTGATGCGTTCGCGCAAACGGTTCATCATGCGCGACGCCTTGCGCCGGAACAAGCTGTCCTGGCGTTGCTGGCGGATGGTGCCGACGTAGTCGTAACCCTCGCGCATCTTGGCCACCAGCTTGCCGATTTCTTCCGGCGGATTTTGCAGGTCGGCATCGAGCGTGACGACGATTTCGCCGCTGGAATGCTCGAAGCCGGCCAGGATCGCCATGTGCTGACCATAATTGCCGTTCAGCAGCACCACGCGCGTCACGTCCGGGCGCACCCGGAATTGCGCGGACAACATGGCCGCCGATTTGTCGCGGCTGCCGTCGTTGATCAGGATCAGCTCATAGCTGGTGCCGAGTGCGTCGAGTGCCGGGTACAGCCGCGCAAAGAGTGCGGCCAATCCGGCTTCTTCATTAAAAATGGGGACGACTACGGATAGTTCCGGCTGGTTCATAGGGGCAGTGTCGGGGGCGGTATCGGTGGGCAAAGTCAAATTCGGTATTGTTCGCAAATTTCGTTGACGGCGCGGCAAACCCGTTCGACATCTTCGCGGCGCATCGATGAAAAGAGCGGCAGTGTAACGCTGGCGCGGCCGAATTGCTCGGCATGCAAAAACATTCCTGGGCCAAAACCGCGCGCGCGATAGAGTTTGAACAAATGCAGGGCCGGGTAATGGACCCCGCTGCCGATGCCGCGTTGGTGCAATTGCGCCATAAAAGCGGCCCGATCTATGCTCAATTTGTCCAACGGCAACATGATCTGGAACATATGCCAGTTGCTGTTTTCAAAGTCGCGCGGCGGCAATTGGGTGCCCAGCTTGAGCGCGGCGCCGCCTTCCAGTTGCTCGAAATAATGGCGCACCAGCGTCAGGCGCTGGGCATTAAAGCGCGCCAGGTGCTGCAACTGGCCCAGGCCGACCCGTGCGGCAACATCGGTCAGATTGTACTTGCCGCCCAGCACGTCGCATTCCATGCCGTCGTAACCGGTGCGGGTAATGCCTTGCAGGCGGTATTTGACGGCGAGTTTGGCTTCTTCTTCGTTATTCAGTACCAGCGCTCCGCCTTCGATCGAAGTCAGGTTTTTATTGGGGTGGAAACTGAACGACACCATATCGCCGAAGGACCCGATGCGCCGGCCTTTCCAGGTCGAGCCCATGGCTTGCGCGGCGTCTTCGATGACGCGCAATTTGTGCTCGCGGGCGATGGCGTACAGGCGGTCCATATCCACCGGCAGCCCAGCCAGATAAACCGGCAAAATGGCGCGGGTGCGCGGGGTGATGGCGCGTTCGACCAGGTCCAGGTCAAGATTGCGGGTGAGCGGATCGATATCGACCAGCACCGGGGTCGCGCCGACTTCCAGAATCACATTGGCGGTCGCGACCCAGGACATTGGCGTGGTGATCACTTCGTCGCCGGGGCCGATGCCGGCGATGCGCAGGGCGATTTCCATGGTCGCCGTGCCGGAATTGAAGGTTTTGACCGGGCGTCCGCCAAAATAAGCCGACAATTCGGCCTCGAAACGCTGGTTTTGCGGCCCGGTGGTAATCCAGCCGGAACGCAACACGTCGGCGACCCCGGCGATGGTTTCTTCATCGATTTCGGGGCGCACCATCGGCAAATAATCGGCTTGCTGGTCTTGGCTCATAGGCGTTTTATAGGGGTGATCCGTCGGTGGCTGAGTTACACAACTGGAATGATCCGATAAGTTCGTGGATCGGCGGCGTGTGCCGGGCGGTTCAACTGCGGGCCATGATATATACGCCGAGCAAAATGATACCGATACCCAGGATGCGTTGAAGCGAAACGATTTCGCCGAAAAAATACCAGGCTGCCAGGGCATTGACCACATAACCGAGCGAAAGCATCGGATAAGCCAACGAAACGTCGACCCGCGACAGCGCAAGGATCCAGACAATAACGCTGACGACATAACACGCCAGTCCGCCGATTATCGGCAATTGGGTGCCCAATTTAAGCGCGATGGGCAAGGCGTTGGCGGCACTGAATTCGAAATGGCCGACGGCATTGGCGCCTGCCTTCAGTAGTAATTGTGCGCATGCGTTCAACATCACGCCCGTCAGAATCAAAGCAAACGAAATGGCATTCATGTTCTGCGGCGGGATTCCAGATTAAAAGAGTTGCCATTGTGCCTGTCCCCCGGTCACAGTCAATCGCTACTTGACCGAGGGTGCCGCGGCGGGCGCGGCGTCAATAAGGGTCAGAGTTGCGGTTTTTCGATAATAACGCGCCGGTCGTCGCGGGTGACCACTTGCATGGGCAAATGCTGGGCTGTGAATTTGGCGAACAATTCGGGTGTGACCAGTGCTAGCGCCGCGGGGTCATGATTCCAGCGCAGGGTAAATTCCGCCAATGTCGGGATCCATTTTGACGGCTCCTGGTGCACGCCGAAATCCAATTCGTCCGGGTTTTGCACGCTGATCATGGTATGGCCCAGGTAGAACGGCACCGTGTGATCCAGCACACCCACCATATAAAACGGCGCGTCGGCCGGCATTCCGGCTTCCGCGGCTTTGATTGCGGGCACCAGCAACACGCCCGAACTATAACGGCCGAACACCTCGTGGCCATTGCCCGCCAGGGTGGTGGCCAAGATCCAGGCCACGCCGAAGGCCAGCACGGCTTGGAAGGGGGCTTGCGGGGTCTCGCGCCGGTTCAGCCACAGCGCCACGATAATCCCGGCCAGGGCCACCGCCAGCGCCGCCAAGGCGTACACGCCATAGGCCGCGTAGAGCGGATAGGGGGTGCGATCGTCGCCCGGTTGCAGCACGTAAATGGCGTATACCACGCCCGCCGCGGCCAGCACGGTAAACCCGGCATAACCGAGCAGATGGCGTTTGAGCTGGCCGCGCGTCATCAGCGGCAGATAAGCCCCAAGCAGCAAAGCCAGCGCGGGGGCAATCGGCAGCACATACGAAATCAGCTTGGACTCTGAAATGCTGAAGAAGAAGAAAATAAACCCGGACCAGACCAGCAGCAAAATCACCGGCGAAAACCGGTTTTCCTGCCGCGGCAACCGCACCGCATGGCGGATACTTTGCCACGCTACCGAAAGCCAGGGCAAAAAACCCAGCAGTATCACCGGTACAAAATAGAACAACGGCCCGGTGCGATGATGGCTGGGGGTGAGGAAGCGCCGGAAATGTTCATTGATAAAGAAAAAATCGAAGAATTCGGGGTTCCGCTCGTCCACCAGCACAAACCACGGCGTGGCGACCACAAAAAACAGCAGCAGGCCGCTGACCAGGTGCAGGCGCTTCCATAAGGCCCAATCACGAGCAATCAGCGAGTACAAGATCAGCACCGCGCCCGGCAATACCACGCCGATCAATCCTTTGGACAACACCGCAAGCGCCATCGAAACCCAGCACAACCACATCCAGTTGCGCGCCTGGGCGGCCGACAGGTTAGGGCGCTGGGCCAGCAACAGCGAGCACAGGGTGAGGGCCATCATGAACGACAAGCCCATATCGAGGGTGTTGAAATGGCCCAGCAGATTCCAATAGGGCGCGCTGGCCAGCGCCAGCGCCGCGAACAGTCCTGCCGGTTTGTTGAATATGCGGCAGCCCGTATAACCGACCAGCAGGATGCCCAAAAAGCCGGTGAGGGCGGTGTACAGACGTGCTTGCCAGTCGCCTATGCCGAGCCAGGCGAAGGTCAGGGCGTTCATCCAGGTTTGCAGCGGCGGCTTTTCAAAGTATTTGTAACCGTTATAACGCGGGGTGATCCAGTTGCCGGTGGTCAGCATTTCACGCGCCATTTCGGCATAACGCCCCTCATCCGAGGGCACCAGGTGGCGCAGATCGAGCTGGCCAAACCAGACAAGCACCAGCAACACGGCCAGCAGTACCAGCAGCGTGCGCGACAGCAGCGGGGGGGCAGCCGATATTGCAGCCGGTTTCGAAGTTGTTTCGTACATCGGGATAGCGAGGCCTTATAAGAACGGATTTCCCGGCACAGCAGGCTCATGACAACGGCCTGCTGCGCGTGATCTGGGGCAAACGGCTGGGAATACACTGCAGGACCTGTATCGTCAGAATCCGAGACGCCAGCCGCCATTATCAAGGCGTTTGATTAAGCCGGCATTAAGCGCCGCGCAGTTATACGTTACCTGGCTGGGTCAAGTTGCTCGACGATTCGGCCCCGTGAGTTGGCTCATGAGTCGGTCCATGAGAAGGAAACCGCATGCGCCGGGTAGTTTAGACCGATTCGATTAATAATACGGCGGCGACTTTACGGCCTTCGGCCATCAGTACATTATAAGTGCGGCAGGCAGCCTGAAAATCCATGGTTTCAATGCCGATGCGGCGTTCGGCCAGGGCCGCGGTCAGTTTCGGATGCGGGAAACGCAGCCGTGCACCGCTACCGAAAATCACCAGTTCGGGTTCGTCTTCGAGCAACATCGCAAAATGGCCGGGCTCCAGGCTGTCGAACGAGTTGACGGGCCAGGCGCGCACCGGTTGCTCCGGCATGATGACAACGCTGCCTACATGACGTTGCAAATTGATGTCGACATACCCTTCGCCATATGCGGTAACGGTATTGAGCGCGGGTAATTGATCCGGGTGTAGTTTCAAAGCGGTGGTCCGGGTTCAAGGATGTCAGCATTGACCGCGGTATTCGCAGTATGGGCTGGCATCCCGCTGGGTTCATTCGGCCGATCGCACGCTGCTGGCAGTACTGTATGCCTGCGGCATGCAGCTTGACGATGCGCGCCGGTGCAATCGGATGGAGCGGGGGCCGGTAGCGTGCGGCCCATCGCCGGCGGCAAATTATGCTGTGTGCGGCGGGTGGGCGAGTGTTGTTGATACGACTCGACAGTACACCCGGCGCCGGATTGGTTGCCTAACCGTGCGATAATCCGCTAAATTATATCTTTTTGTCGGGCCTTTGCGCATACCGCGTGCGAGGGTGCCGTGCTGATGTTGGAAGTTATGCTGGAAGCGCATCGCTTTTAGACCTGACGCGACTATCCGCCTGCCGCTGGCGGGCCTGCCATGGCGCCACAAGCGCCGGGGCCGCCGGATGCCCCCTGCAGATACGGTCGAACCCCGCCGGTCAAGTGCCTGGCGGCCGGTTTTCGAATTCCCCTTTTACTCAATTTGCGACGCGCTGCCGTGAAACCTATTCTCAAATCAAACAAGCTGTTGAACGTGTGTTACGACATTCGCGGGCCGGTGCTTGAAGAAGCCAAGCGGCTCGAAGAGGAAGGTCATCACATCATCAAGTTGAACATCGGCAATCTGGCGCCGTTCGGTTTTGATGCCCCGGACGAAATCGTCCAGGACATGATCCGCAACTTGCCCGCGTCGTCGGGCTATTCGGATTCGAAAGGGGTGTTTGCCGCGCGCAAGGCGATCATGCATTACACCCAGCAAAAGGGTATTGCCGGCGTCGGACTCGATGATATCTATATCGGCAACGGGGCATCCGAGCTGATCGTGATGGCCATGCAAGGTTTGTTGAACGACGGCGACGAGGTGCTGGTGCCGGCGCCTGATTATCCGTTATGGACGGCTGCCGTATCGCTGTCGGGCGGCACTCCGGTGCATTATCTGTGCGACGAATCGAACGGCTGGTTGCCGGATCTCGACGATATCCGCGCCAAGATCACGCCCAACACTCGCGCAATTGTGGTGATCAACCCCAATAACCCGACCGGTGCGTTGTACCCGGACGATTTGCTCAAAGACATCATCGAACTGGCGCGCCGGCATCAATTGATTATTTGTGCCGACGAGATTTACGACAAGATCGTCTATGACGGCCTGACTCATACCTCGATTGCCGCCTTGTCGGAAGATGTGTTGACGGTCACCTTCAACGGTCTGTCGAAGAGTTATCGTTCATGCGGCTTCCGCGCCGGCTGGATGGTAGTGTCGGGCCTGGGCGGCGAAATGCGCCGCAGCGCCAACGATTACATCGAAGGCCTGAATATCCTCGCGTCGATGCGCTTGTGCGCCAACGTCCCGGGGCAATATGCGATTCAGACCGCACTGGGCGGTTATCAAAGCATCAACGACCTGATCTTGCCGGGCGGCAGGCTGTTCCGTCAGCGCGAACTTGCCTACGATATGCTGACATCGATCCCGGGGGTCACCTGCGTCAAACCCAAGGCGGCCTTGTATCTGTTCCCCAAGCTCGACCCCAAGCTGTATCCGATCAAAAACGATCAGCAGTTTATTCTCGACCTGTTGCTGCAAGAGCGGGTGCTGGTGGTGCAGGGCTCGGGTTTCAATTGGGCGACACCGGACCATTTCCGCGTAGTGTTTCTGCCGAACATGGACGACTTGCAGGATGCCATCGGCCGGATCGCGCGTTTTCTCGATACCTACCGTAAACAGCACTCGGTGTAAGCTCGGGGTGGTGGTCGTGAACTCTCGGCCCACTGTTTCCAGGCATGTTGATGATTAACCCAATTAGCTGGCCCAATTTTTCTTGAATAGCGTATGGAACCAATCAAAGTAGGTCTGCTGGGACTCGGCACGGTGGGTAGCGGTACCTTCAAAGTACTGAACCGCAATCAGGAAGAAATTCGCCGGCGCGCCGGCCGCGGCATTGAAATTACCCGGATCGCGGTGCGTAATGTCGCACGGGCTCGGGCTATCGCGGGCAATGCGGTTGAGGTCGGCAACGACCCGTTTGCCTTGGTCGACGATCCGACGCTCGACATTATCGTGGAGACCGTCGGCGGCACCGGCCTCGCGCGCGAGCTGGTGTTGCGTGCTTTGCGTAACGGCAAACATGTGGTGACGGCAAATAAAGCCTTGCTGGCCCTCCACGGCACCGAAATTTTCGAAGCGGCGAGCGCGTCCGGCGTGATGGTTGCATTTGAAGCGGCGGTCGCGGGCGGCATCCCCATTATCAAGGCGTTACGCGAAGGGTTGACGGCGAACCGGATCGAATGGATCGCCGGGATCATCAACGGCACGACCAATTTTATCCTGTCCGAAATGCGTGAGCGCGGTGTCGATTTTGCCACCGCCTTGGCCGATGCGCAGCGCCTGGGATATGCCGAAGCCGACCCGACCTTCGATATCGAAGGAGTGGATGCCGCGCATAAAGTCACCATCATGAGCGCGATTGCGTTCGGCGTGCCGATGCAATTCGAGCACGCTTATATCGAAGGCATCAGCGGCCTGCATGCGGTCGACATCAAATATGCCGAAGAATTGGGCTACCGCATCAAACTGCTGGGCATTGCCCGGCGCGCTGAACAGGGTATCGAATTGCGCGTCCACCCGACCCTGATCCCGAGCAAACGTCTGCTGGCCAATGTCGAAGGGGCGATGAATGCGGTGTTGGTGCATGGCGATGCCGTCGGGGCCACGCTGTATTACGGCAAGGGTGCCGGTGCCGAGCCGACCGCGTCGGCGGTGGTAGCCGATCTGGTCGATGTTACCCGCTTGCATACGGCCGACCCCGAGCATCGGGTGCCGCATCTGGCGTTCCAGCCGGACAGCCTGTCGAGCACGCCGATCCTGCCGATCACCGAAGTGCATAGCGGTTATTACCTGCGGCTGCGCGTGGCGGATGTCACCGGGGTGCTGGCCGACATTACCAAGATCCTTGCCCAAGGCGGCATTTCGATCGACGCGCTGTTGCAGAAAGAATCGCATACGGTCAACCAGCAGGGCCGGCCCGACGGCGAAACCGACATTATCCTGATTACCCACGTGACCGTGGAAAAGAATATCAACGCCGCGATTACGCAGATTGAAGCACTGAGCACTGTGGTCTCGACCGTGGTCAAACTGCGCATGGAAGCGCTCAGCTAAGCAGCGGATTCGAGGGCCAAGGCTGGGGTCGGTGCATCGGCTCCAGCTCATCGGAGCAAGGTATCGGCAGGCTTGATTGGCCCCGCTTCATGGTCCGGCTTCGCAGTTCAGATGCTCGACCCCAACTTGCCGTGCCTAACCCACGGCCTTCGACCCGCAGTCATACGAATGCAGTTATACGACCTTACGCCATGAACTATATTTCCACTCGCGCCGCGGCCGATTCGTCCGAGCGACATTCTTTTTCCGACATCCTGCTGGGCGGCCTGGCCAAAGATGGCGGGCTCTACCTGCCGGACGCCTATCCGCGTGTCAGCGTCGCCGAATTGCAGCAATGGCGTCAGTTGTCCTACGCCGATCTCGCCTTCGAAGTCCTGAGTAAATTTGCCGACGACATTGCGCCGGACGAACTGCGCGAACTGACTCGCCGCACCTATACCGCGGAAGTTTATTGCAACGGCCGCGACCGCAGCCGGGCCGGGGAAATCACACCCTTGAAAGTATTGGGCATCGAACAAGGTGCTCCGCTGGCTTTATTGGAATTGTCGAACGGACCGACGCTGGCGTTCAAAGATATGGCCATGCAATTGCTGGGCAATCTGTTTGAATCGGCCTTGGCACGTAAAGGCCTGACCTTGAATATCCTGGGTGCCACCTCGGGCGACACCGGCAGCGCCGCCGAATATGCCATGCGCGGCAAGACGGGATTGCGCGTTTTCATGCTCTCGCCGCACGGCAAAATGAGCGCCTTCCAGGCCGCGCAGATGTACGGTCTGCAAGACCCGAATATTTTCAACCTGGCCGTCGATGGAGTGTTCGACGATTGCCAGGATATCGTCAAAGCGGTATCGAACGACCATGCGTTCAAGGCGCAACAGCAGATCGGTACGGTCAATTCGATCAACTGGGCGCGCGTGGTGGCGCAAGTGGTGTATTACTTCAAAGGGTATTTCGCCGCTACGCCGCAGCGTACCGGTATGGGCCAGCCGCCGCTGGCCATCGATGCGGCGCTGCCCAAGGTGTCGTTTGCCGTGCCTTCGGGTAATTTCGGCAATGTCTGCGCCGGGCATATCGCGCGCATGATGGGTTTGCCGATAGCCAAGCTGGTGGTGGCCACCAACGAAAACGACGTGCTTGACGAATTTTTTCGCAGCGGTTCATACCGGGTGCGCAAAGCGGCTGAAACGTTCCATACCACCAGCCCCAGCATGGATATCTCGAAGGCATCGAATTTCGAGCGTTTTGTGTTCGATTTGCTGGGCCGCGATCCGCAGCGTGTGGTGCAGTTGTTCCGCGATGTCGAACATAACGGCGGTTTCGATTTGTCGCGCGGCGAAGATTTCGCGCGGGTCAAGGAGTTCGGTTTTGTCTCCGGGCGCAGCGCGCATATGGACCGGGTTGCCGCGATCCGCGACGTCTATCAGCGTTATGGCACCATGATAGACACGCATACGGCCGATGGGATCAAAGTGGCGCGGGAATATCTCGAACCCGGGATTCCCATGGTGGTGCTGGAAACCGCCCAGCCGGTCAAGTTTGGCGAGACCATCCGCGAAGCGCTTGGGCGTGAAGCGGACCGGCCGCAGGCCTTTGAGGGCATCGAGTCGTTGCCGCAGCGGTTTGAAGTGCTGCCGGCCGACGTGGCCCGGATCAAAGCATTTATCGCCCAGCATACGGGGCTTTAATTGGCGCTTGCCGGATAAGCGAGCGCTGAGCGGGCAATCAGCGGCATGGCCGATGCAGGCGCCAGCGAAGTGTGGCACAACCGTAGACCGGACTTACGATCAGGATCAAGCAGCGATGAATCAGACGTCTCTCTCGTCATCTTCCAGTCGGCCCGAACTGTTAAGCACCGCGCAGGCGCTGGACTTGTTACTGGCCGCGGTACGCCCGGTAACGGAAGTGGAAACCTTGGCGACGCTGCAAGCTCATCGGCGCGTCTTGGCGGCAAGCATTATTTCGCCGCTGGATGTGCCGCCGATGGCGATCAGCGCGATGGACGGTTATGCCGTGCGCTGTGCCGATTGGGCGGCGATTAACCCGCAAGCGGCAGGGCAGTCGTCGATGCGCATGCCCATTTCGCAGCGGATTCCCGCCGGCCATCCGGCCCAGCCGTTGGCCGCGGCCAGCGCCGCGCGCATCTTTACCGGCGCTACCGTTCCGCCCGGCGCGGATGCCGTGGTGATGCAGGAAATGGCCACGGCCGAGGGCGACCACGTCAGCTTTGCCGCCGCGCCGAAAACCGGCGAATGGATCACCGCTCAAGGCGCCGATATTCGTGCCGGCACCGAAATCCTGGCTGCCGGCCGGCGGCTGGACGCGCAAGCCGTGGGTCTGGCCGCCTCGGTCGGGTGCGCCGGCTTACCGGTGCTGCGCCGAGTCAAAGTTGCGGTGTTTTTTACCGGCGACGAATTGACCATGCCGGGTGAAGCGCTAAAACCCGGCGCGATCTACAACTCCAATCGTTTTACCCTGCGTGCCTTGCTGGAAAATCTCGGCTGCGAAGTCAGCGATTTTGGTATCGTCCCGGATCAACTTGCCACTACGCAAGCCACTCTGAAAGAAGCTGCGCGCGCACATGACTTGGTCTTGACCTCGGGCGGCGTGTCGGTCGGCGAGGAAGATCATGTGAAACCCGCCGTGGAATCCATGGGCCGTTTGAATCTATGGCAAATCGCGGTCAAACCGGGCAAGCCTTTGGCATTCGGTGAAATCGACCGCGCCGCGGCGTCACCCGCATTTTTTATCGGCTTGCCGGGAAATCCGGTATCGAGCTTTGTCACCTTTCTCCTGTTTGTCCGGCCGTTTGTGCTGCGTCTGCAGGGTGTGATCGATGTCGCGCCGAGGGTGTTCTCGGTGCGTGCCGACTTTAGCCAAACCAAAGCCGACCGGCGCAATGAATTCCTGCGCGCGCGCCTGAACGCTGACGGCGGGCTGGATCTGTTCGCCAATCAGTCGTCGGCGGTGTTGACCTCGACGGTATGGGGCGACGGCCTGATCGACAATCCGCCCGGCCATGCCATCGCCGCCGGCGAGTTTGTGCGTTTTATGCCATTCTCTGAGTTGTTGGCGTAGCTGACCGAGTGAGCCACGGCTCAAGCTCCCATGGCTCAAGCTCATGAATCGATCAATTTACCCAACGCGTCGATTCGGAGAATAAGCCTCCCACGAGGCGATCAATGATGCGCGTTGGTTCGTCCGACTATTTTGCTGGTTTTAGGTGGTTTTACCCAAGATGAAGATCCAATTGAAATTTTTCGCCAGCGTGCGCGAGGCGCTGGGTGTGGCCGATGAAGCGGTGCAATTGCCCGACAGCGTAGTCACCGTCGGCGATGTGCGCAGCTGGTTGCGCACGCGAGGCGGTGCCTGGGGCGAGACCCTGGCCGAAGGCAGGTCGTTGCGCATGGCCTGCAATCATGAAATGACGGGGGCCGAGACGCGTTTGACCGAAGGCTGCGAGGTCGCGTTTTTCCCGCCCGTCACTGGCGGTTAGTCCGCAGGAGTCAGCATGACCGTCAAGGTTCAGGCAGAGGATTTCGACCTGTCCACCGAAGTCGACGCCTTGCGTCGCGCGCACCCCGAGGCGGGTGCGCTGGCCTGTTTTATCGGCGTGGTACGCGACCTTAATCAGGGTGTTGCCGTCGCGCAGATGGAACTGGAACATTACCCCGGCATGACCGAAAAAGCGCTGCAGGCGATCGTCGAACAAGCGCAGGCGCGCTGGCCGCTGGCCGACGCGCTGGTGATCCACCGCTACGGCAAGCTCGCGCCCACCGACCAGATCGTGCTGGTGGCTGTTGCCACCGCCCATCGCGGCGACGCCTTTGCCGCCTGCGAATTCATTATGGATTACCTGAAGACCGAGGCGCCGTTTTGGAAAAAGGAAGTGACGGCTGCGGGGGAGCGTTGGGTGGACGCGCGGGAGATGGATCGACGGGCGTTGGATAAATGGAACGAGGTGGTGCTCGATCCCGTATCCGGCAGTCGCCCCTGATATCTAATGGCCATTTAGCTGCTATTGCCTTGCTTGTTCTACAGCTTCCACAGCGTCATACGTCTCCTCAATCACCGTTCGAAATCTTTTTGCGTGGACCTCGGCGCTGATGCGCTTTGCCCGAAGCGATCTGTAACAGCCGCCTGTGATCGGCGGCAAACCTGCCGCATCGTACTCTGTCGCGCCAAGCGGTAATCCGCGCGACATGGATATCCGCGCTCGATCCATAGACCTGTTTTCAACCTGCCTTCCGCTAACCTGAGATCCATGGCCATCCGGCCTGTTGCCGCTGCAACACGCCAAAGGCAGAATTGGCTTCCTCCTCAGCCCTACTTTTCTTGGCAGTGATCTTGGCAATAATTAAATCGCTTGCCGGAAAGTATTTTATAAACTACAATTCAATTGTTCGAAATACGGCAGACCGAGACCTTTCGGAAATGGCGCACGCAGCTCAAGGATGAGCGCGCGCGTGGCCTGATAGCGTCCCGCTTGGACCGTCTTGCCTTTGGTCATGCTGGAGATGTGGACGCGGTTGGGCACGGGATTAGCGAGTTGCGCATACACCACGGCCCGGGATACCGCATCTATTTCCGTCTACAAGGCAACATGCTCATTGTCTTGCTATGCGACGGAGATAAAAGTACGCAAGCAGCGGACATCAAGCAGGCAACGCGCCTGGATGCTGAATGGAGTGAATTAAATGGCTGAAAAACTGACGAGCTATGACCCTGCCGAGGATTTGGCTTCTGCCGAAGCCATGGCGATCTTTATGGCGGAAGCATTCGAGACCAATGATGCCGGGTACATCGCGCATGCGCTTGGCGTTGTCGCCCGGGCCAAGGGCATGGCGCAGATTGCCGGACAAACCGGCCTTTCCCGCGAGCAGCTTTATCGCTCGTTCAGCCGGAATGGCAATCCGACCCTGAAAACCATGCTGGCCGTGATGCAGGCGCTGGGCATTGCGGTGACGGCCAAGGTTCACGCCTGAATAAAAGTCGTCGGGTGCATCGCTCCAGCCGGTGCGCGACGCGCTTGCGATGCTCTTTGAAAGGAAAGAACGGGCGAGTGAAATTGCGCCTCGAATAGTTTGATGGGTCTATGCGGATCCTATCGACTCGTCCTTCCGACGCGGCCGCAACTTCTCCAGCAATGCCTGCTGTGCTTCCGGCACCTTGAATTCCCAGCCAAAACGGCTCAATTGCAGGCTATGCGCAATGCGTAGCGCGGGTTCGATAAACTGGATCGCCGCATCGGGCTCGTAACGCTGCTCGACGGTATCGAAAAACAGGGCCAGCCAACGATTGAAATGCTCGGGGGTGAGGCCGGCGAGCGGCTGATGGGCGGCTTTCAGGTTGCCTTGGTACGATTTTTCGCCGAGCACCAGACTGCTCCAGAAATCGACCATTTTGGGCATATGACTGTCCCAGCGGCCTTCCAGCATTTTGGCGAAAACCGGCCCGATCAGGGCATCGTCACGCACTCGTCCATAAAATGCATCAACCAACTGCGCGATATCGGCACGCTCAGGCTGCCTCTCAGGCTGCCTATTAGGCAACGCATGGCGCGCCGTTGCGGTTGCCGGAGCGGCGATAGCCGGAGCTGAAGGGGGCGAGGCGTCGAGTGCGGGGTCCATGACGAGATTTTACGCGATGTGGCCGAACTTGATGCATGTCATGTAAAGGACTCCGTGCTGGGGCTAGAGTGCTTAAGTCCGAGATGCACGAGGCATCCGCCATCATTCAGCAGTCAGGCAAGCACCAGGTAAGCGGCAGGCACCCGTCACCCGGTTCTTGAAAATATGACAAATACCCTCATCTGTCTTCCATCACGCGAGTTAATCGCCGCCGGAAGTCGGAAAACTCGCAGACCATTCGCGGAAAATTCGGGAGAAGCCCCATTATGCGCATCGACAAATTCACCACCAAATTTCAAGAAGCTTTAGCCGACGCTCAAAGTCTAGCCGTCGGCCGCGACAATCAATATATCGACCCGCTGCATTTGTTGCTGGCTTTGCTGGCGCAAACCGACGGTTCGGCCCGCTCTTTGTTGCAACGTGCCGGAGCCCAGGTGCCGGCCTTGCAAAAAGCGCTGGGCGAAGCGGTGGATAAGCTGCCCAAGGTCACGGGTCACGATGGTAATGTGCAGATCGGCCGTGAGTTGACCGGGGTGTTGAACAACACCGATAAAGAATCGCAAAAGCAGGGCGACAGCTTTATCGCCAGCGAAATGTTCCTGTTGGCGGTGGCCGACGACAAAGGTGAAGCCGGCAAGCTGGCGCGTCAGCATGGCGTGACCCGCCGCGCTTTGGAAGCGGCCATCGACGCTGTGCGCGGCGGCCAGAATGTGATGAGCCAGGAAGGCGAAAGCCAGCGCGAGGCTTTGAAAAAATATACGGTCGACCTGACCGAGCGCGCCCGCGCCGGCAAGCTCGACCCGGTAATCGGCCGCGACGACGAAATCCGCCGCTCGATCCAGATCCTGCAACGCCGCACCAAGAATAATCCAGTGCTGATCGGCGAGCCTGGAGTAGGCAAGACCGCGATTGTGGAAGGCCTGGCGCAGCGCATCGTCAACGGCGAGGTACCGGAATCGCTGAAAGGCAAACGGGTGTTGTCGCTCGATATGGCGGCTTTGCTGGCCGGCGCCAAATACCGTGGCGACTTCGAAGAACGTCTGAAAGCGGTATTGAGCGATATTGCCAAAGACGAAGGCCAGACCATTGTTTTTATCGATGAAATTCATACCATGGTCGGGGCCGGCAAGGCCGAAGGGGCGATGGATGCGGGCAATATGCTGAAACCCGCTTTGTCGCGCGGCGAACTGCATTGCATCGGCGCAACCACGCTCGATGAGTACCGTAAATATATCGAGAAAGACGCCGCCCTGGAACGGCGGTTCCAGAAGGTCCTGGTCGACGAACCCAGCGTCGAAGCCACGATCGCCATCCTGCGCGGTTTGCAGGAAAAATACGAGCTGCATCACGGCGTCGAGATTACCGACCCGGCGATTGTCGCCGCGGCCGAGTTGAGTCATCGTTATATTACCGACCGCTTTTTACCGGACAAAGCCATCGATCTGATCGATGAGGCCGCGTCCAAGGTCAAAATGGAAATCGACTCGAAACCCGAGGAGATGGATCGGCTCGACCGCCGTTTGATCCAGTTGAAGATCGAACGCGAAGCGATGAAACGGGAAAAGGATGAAGCGTCGCAACGGCGTTTGCAATTGATCGAAGTCGAAATCGACAAGCTGGGCCGCGAATATGCGGATCTCGAAGAAATCTGGATGGCCGAGAAGGCGGCGGTGCAGGGTAGCGCGCACATCAAAGAGGAAATCGAGCATGCGCGGGCCGAGATTGTGCGCCTGCAACGCGAAGGCAAGCTGGACAAGGTGGCGGAACTTCAATACGGCCAATTGCCCAAGCTTGAAGCGCAATTGAAGGAAGTGGCGTTGGCCGAAGCCAGCGGCAAGACCTCGGATCGTCCGCGCCTGCTGCGCACCCAGGTGGGTGCCGAAGAAATTGCCGAAGTCGTGTCGCGTTCCACCGGTATTCCGGTATCGCGCATGATGCAGGGCGAGCGTGACAAGCTGATGCATATCGAAGCCAAGCTGCATGAACGGGTGGTCGGTCAGGAAGAAGCCTTGGTGGCGGTGGCGGATGCCATCCGCCGCTCGCGCGCCGGTTTGGCCGATCCGAATCGCCCCTACGGTTCTTTCTTGTTCCTCGGCCCGACCGGTGTGGGCAAGACCGAGTTGTGCAAAGCCCTGGCCGGTTTCCTGTTCGATGCGGAAGATCATTTGATTCGTATCGACATGAGCGAATTTATGGAAAAGCATAGCGTCGCCCGCCTGATCGGTGCGCCGCCGGGTTATGTCGGCTACGAGGAAGGCGGGTATCTGACCGAAGCCGTGCGCCGCAAACCGTATAGCGTGATCTTGCTGGACGAAATCGAGAAGGCCCATCCGGATGTGTTCAACATCCTGTTGCAGGTGCTGGACGATGGCCGCATGACGGATGGTCACGGGCGTACGGTTGACTTCAAGAATACGGTGATTGTGATGACTTCCAACCTGGGTTCGCAAACCATCCAGGCGATGGTGGGTGAGCCGCATGAAGCGGTCAGCGACGCGGTGTGGAATGAGGTCAAATTACATTTCCGGCCGGAATTCCTGAATCGCATCGACGAGGTGGTGGTATTCCACGGCCTGGATCGCAGCAATATTGAAGCGATTGCGAAAATCCAGTTGCAGCGCTTAAGCGAACGGGTAAGCAAGCTTGAAATGCAACTTGAGGTGTCGCCCGCGGCACTGGCTCAGGTCGCGATGGTGGGTTACGACCCGCTGTTTGGCGCCCGGCCGTTGAAGCGCGCGATTCAACAGGAGATCGAAAATCCGGTGGCGAAGTTGATCCTGTCCGGCAAATTTGGTCCCAAGGACGTGATCCCGGTCGACTTTGTGGATGGGCGTTTTGTCTTTGACCGGGTGGTGCATTGAGCGCGGCGCAATCGGCGTGATGCAAGAAGTCGCACAGTCCCGCTTCGGCGGAGCTGTGCGCCAAGTTACGTCGATCAGATCAAGGTCTCACAGTTAACGGGGGTAACACACTATGACCGTCACGATTTATCACAACCCTCGCTGCGGCACGTCACGTAATACGCTCGCACTGATCCGGAGTGCCGGCATAGAGCCCGAAATTATCGAATACCTCAACCGGCCTCCCGAACGCGATGCGCTGGCGGCCATGATTGCCGCCAGCGGCTTGACGGTACGTGCTGCGTTGCGGGCCAAAGAGCCGCGTTATGCCGAATTGGGCCTGGACAATGCCACGCTGTCCGACGACGCTTTGCTGGACGCGATCATGGCTTACCCGATTTTGCTTAACCGCCCGTTTGTCATGACGCCGTTGGGTGCCCGCTTGTGCCGCCCGGCGGAACGGGTATTGGAGATTTTGCCGGCCCGAGCGCTAGTGTGACGCGACGCTTCGGATCGTTCAATCCAACATCAGCCCGGACGGCTGGCCACTTGATCCATACGGAATACCGCAACGGCTTGCTCAAGCTCCTGTGCCTGATCCTTGAGTGAGGTCGCGGCGGCGGCGGCTTGCTCGACCAAAGCAGCATTCTGCTGCGTGACGTCGTCCATCTGAGACACCGCGCGATTCACTTCTTCGATGCCTGTGCTTTGTTCCTGAGAGGCGGCTGCAATTTCCTGCATGATGCCGGTGACGTGTTTGATCGCGTCTACCATTCCCGTCATGGTTTCCCCAGCGGTGCCGGCCAATACGGAGCCATTATGGATTTGCTGCACCGAGGTGGCGATCAAGTCGCGAATTTCACGGGCCGCGGTCGAGCTGCGTTGAGCCAGGGTCCTGACCTCATTGGCGACCACCGCGAAGCCACGTCCTTGTTCTCCCGCTCGCGCGGCTTCCACGGCAGCATTCAAAGCGAGAATGTTGGTCTGAAACGCAATGCCGTCGATCACCGAGGTGATTTCCGCCACTTTCCTTGAACTATCGGTGATGGTTTGCATGGTGCTGACCATATCGCCTACGATGGACCTGCCATGATCGGCTTGGTCCGAGGCGTTTAGCGCCAGCCGGCTGGCTTGCAGCGCGTTCTCCGCATTCTGTTTGACGGTTGCCGTCAACTGTTCCATCACGGCCGCAGTTTGTTCCAGCGACGCGGCTTGCTCTTCGGTGCGGCTGGAAAGATCCGCATTGCCCGCGGCTATCTCGTCAATTGCATGTCGTATCGACAGCGCCGCTGCTTTAATATTGGAAACCGTGGTGGCAAGCCTGTCACGGGTATAGGCGATCGCCGCCGCGACGCTGGTTTGGTCGCCACGCGCGATATCGATGCTGGCGCTTAGATTGCCGCTGGCAATTTGCCGGGCAAACCCGGCAGCCGCGGCCGGCTCGCCGCCCACTGCGGCGTAAATGCTTTTGGCCGCGAACGAGGCGACGACGGAAATCAGCAAGCCCAACAGCACCAGCACAACGCCGGATTGCCAGAGGTTGGCATAATATTCCGCCTGGATGTCATCCTGGTACACGCCCGCAATAAGATCCCAATTCCACGGCTTGAAGCGTTTGACGTAACTCAATTTCGAACTGGCTTGTTGCGCCCCGGGTCGGGGCCAGTAATACTCGATATATCCGGAACCCGCCTCCGAGCTGCCGGTCGCGGCAATCTTCCGATACAGCAGTGTGCCTTTGGGATCTTTCCAATCCGACATGTCCTTGCCGTCGAGTTTCGGATTTGTCGGATGCATCAGCACCACAGAGTCCGCGCCGACGACAGTGACATATCCATCTTTGCCATAACGTTGATCGGCCACCCTAAGCATGGCCGCCTGCTGGGCTGCCGCGAGCGTCATGCTGCCCGCGGCAGCCTGTTTCTCGAACCCGGCGATGATCGAATACGACATATCGATCACGTCGCTGAGGTCATTGCGCCGCTCGGATAATTGTATATTGCGTGATTGCTGCGCTTGCCAAAGGGTTAAAAAAAGGAGAGCGAACCATGATAAAAAAAGAGGCAACCAGAGCTTTTGACGCAAGGAGAGATATTTCATGGTTCGCTTGATCCCGTCTTAAAGGGTTACGGTCGGTCATCGGGCTGCGGGTGAACCCGGAGTGGTTCCCGGGTCCCCTGCGCATTGCGCTGGAAATTTCACTCCTTGCAGTAGCGGATCGGGCGGTGCCCGTAACCGCCGCCACCCGGTGTCTGGATTACGAATACGTCGCCGATTTCCATCTGGACTTTATGGCGCGCGCCGAATTTTTCATGGGCTTGTGCCTTTTCGCCCACGACAGTGGCGCGTTCCACCCAATTGCGCCCCAACGCACCTGCCGCCCCTCCTTCCAGGCCGAAGGGGGCGACGCGTCGCCGGTTGGCCAGCATCACCGCGGTCATCGGCTCAAGAAAACGGATGCGCCGTTCGGTGCCGTTGCCGCCGCAGTATTCACCGATGCCGCCGCTGTTTTTTCGCACCTTGAATTCATCGAGCCGAACCGGGAAGCGCCATTCCAGAACTTCAGGATCGGTCAGGCGGGAATTGGTCATATGAGTTTGCACGGCGTCGCAGCCATCGAACGATGGGCCGGCACCCGAACCGCCGCAGATGGTTTCGTAATACTGGTACTGCTGATTGCCGAAGGTAAAGTTGTTCATGGTGCCCTGGGACCCGGCCATGACACCCAACGCGCCGTAAAGAGCGTCGGTCACCACCTGTGAGGTTTCGACGTTGCCGGCCACCACGGCTGCCGGATAACATGGGTTGAGCATGGATCCCGCCGGGATGCGGATTTCGAGCGGCTTCATGCAGCCGGCGTTCAACGGAATATTGTCGTCGACCAAAGTGCGGAACACATACAGCACGGCGGCCTTGCATACCGAGGACGGGGCATTGTAATTCGAGGGTTGCTGCGGGCTGGTGCCGGTGAAATCGATCACCGCTGAACGCGTATTGCGGTCGATGGTAATCGACACGGCGATCTTCGCCCCATCGTCCATCTCATACTCGAAATGACCGTCTTGCAACACCGACAAGGTGCGTCGCACGACTTCTTCCGCATTGTCCTGCACATAGCCCATATAAGCCTGAACCACTTCCAGGCCAAACTGGCCGCACATCTTTTGCAACTCTTCGGCGCCTTTCGCGCAAGCCGCTACCTGAGCGCGCAGATCGGCGAGGTTTTGCTCGATGTTGCGCACCGGGTAGGTGCCTGCCGAGAGTATCGCGCGTATTTCGGCTTCGAGAAAATGCCCTTGGGCCAGCAACTGAACGTTGTCGAGCAACACGCCTTCCTGGTCGACATGAGTCGAATCAGGCGGCATCGAGCCTGGCGTGATGCCGCCGATATCGGCATGATGGCCGCGTGCCGCGACGTAAAACATCGGCTGCGCGTGGCCTGCGGCAAATATCGGCATCACCACGGTGACATCCGGCAGATGCGTGCCGCCCGCATACGGCGCGTTCAAGGCGAACACGTCGCCCTGGGCCATGGTTCCTTTGCGCCGGGCGATCACGACTTGTACGCTTTCTCCCATTGAGCCCAGGTGAACCGGCATATGCGGAGCATTGGCAATGAGATTGCCGTCGGCGTCAAATAAGGCGCAGGAAAAATCGAGCCGTTCTTTGATGTTGACTGAATACGAGGTGTTCGCCAGCGTCACACCCATTTGCTCGGCGATCGACATAAACAGGTTATTAAACACTTCCAGCAATACCGGATCCGCCTGCGTGCCGATGGCATGTACGCTCTCCAGCGGCTCGTGACGCTCCAGGACCAGGTGATTTAACGGTGTCACCGTGACTTTCCAACCCGGCTCGATCACGTTGGTGCCGGTTTTTTCCATGATCACCGCCGGACCGTCAAGTTGCGCGCCGGGTGCCAGCGCATCACGGTCGAATACCGGTGTCTCGCGCCATGCACCGCCGGAAAAGACCTGGGCGGTATGGAGTGCCGCGGGATGAATGCTGGCATGCTCCGCGAGCGGCCATTGTTCTTCTTGTGCGCACTGTGCCTGGCCGATGGCTTCGACGGCGATGGCTTCGATCACCAACGCCTTGTTCGGCATCAGGAAACCATAACGGGCCCGGTATAGCCGTTCGAAGGTTTCGATAATACTGGCTGGGTCCAGGGAAAATTCAATTTCGAGCGCGGTGTCTGTGCCGTCGTATTTGACATGCAAGGTGCGGCGCAAGGTGATTTGCTCAGATGCGATATGCTGCTCCGCGACCTCGCGTTCGGCGTCGACGGCGAGCGGCGTAAATGCGCTCTCGCATAAGGCCAGGGCACTGCGTTCCAGTTGTACCTCAACGGCTTGCTGGCGCATCGCTCGAACGTCGGCTAGCCCCATGCCGTAGGCCGACAATACGCCGGCCAGCGGGTGGATAAATACCTGGGTCATGCCGAGTGCATCTGCCACCAGGCAAGCATGCTGACCGCCGGCGCCGCCGAAACACGCCAATGTATATCGGGTCACGTCATAACCGCGCTGGACCGAGATTTGCTTGATGGCGTTGGCCATGTTTTCGACCGCGATTTTAAGGAAACCTTCGGCAATCTCGACCGGTGTGCGTTCGACCCCGGTGGCTTCTTTGACCTCGGCCGCGATCGCGGCGAACTTCCGGCTGACGATCTCCGTATCCAGCGGCAGATCGCCATTGGGCCCGAATACACAGGGGAACAAATCAGCGCGAATCTTGCCTGTCATCACGTTGCAGTCGGTCACGGTCAGCGGTCCGCCGCGTCGATAGGAGGCGGGGCCCGGGTTGGCGCCCGCGCTTTCGGGGCCGACCCGGAAGCGGGTGCCGTCGAAGACGCAAATCGAGCCGCCGCCGGCCGCCACCGTGTGGATCTTCATCATCGGCGCGCGTAGCCGGACTCCCGCAACCTCGGTCACAAAATCGCGTTCGTATTCGCCTGCATAGTGGGTCACATCGGTGGAAGTGCCGCCCATATCGAAGCCGATAATTTTGTCGAACCCCGCCAGTTGCGAAACTTGAACCGCGCCCACGATGCCGCCGGCCGGTCCGGACAGGATGGCGTCCTTGCCCTGAAAACGATGCGCATCGGTGAGGCCGCCATTGCTTTGCATAAACTGCAACGGGACGGGGCCCAACTCGCTTTCCACCCGCTCCACGTAGTGCCGCAGAATCGGCGACAGGTAGGCGTCGACCACCGTGGTATCGCCGCGCGAGATCAACTTCATCAGGGGGCTGACTTCATGACTGACGGAGATTTGAGTGAAGCCGATTTGCTGCGCCAGTTGTTTTAGCGCCCGCTCGTGAGCGGTGTAGCGATAGCCGTGCATCAGAATGATGGCGCATGACCGGATGCCTTGAGCAAACGCATGCTTGAGCGCCGTGCCGGCCTGCTCCAAATCGAGTTCGCGGATGACTTCGCCTTGAGCGCTGACGCGCTCGTCAATCTCAACTACGTCCTCGTACAACATGGTGGGCAATTGAATTTCACGGACAAATAAGCTGGGCCGGTTTTGATAAGCAATCCGCAGCGCATCGGCGAAGCCGCGCGTGATGGCAAGCACGGTGCGCGCGCCTTTGCGCTCAAGCAAGGCGTTGGTGGCCACGGTCGTGCCCATCCTGACGCTGTCGATCAGCTCCGCCGGAATTGCCACGCCGTCCTGCAGACCCAGCAGTTCCCGGATGCCTTGCACCGCCGAATCTTTATATCGTTCAGGATTTTCCGACAAGAGCTTATGCGTCAGCAGGCGACCGTCGGGGTGCCGAGCCACGATATCGGTAAAGGTGCCGCCGCGGTCAACCCAGAATTGCCAACGTGGATCGGCGGACTGCGGTGGCAGGGCGTGGGCTTGAGTCATGAAAATCTCCTGGTCGATGATCCGGCAGCGCGGGTCTTGGCTTGGGCCGGAAGCCCAGTTTTGCTCCGCCATCGCGCAAAAATGTAATTTAACGATTGCAATTTATCGACAAATTATCGATAAATTATTTTTTTGTAAATGTCTTTTCAAAAACCCAGGGTAAACACTCAAGGTCCCTATCAGGCGGGCATTGGGAGTTGCTCCGCCCATTGCGCCGCCTGAGTCCGCCTACCTTGGACCCGGGTAGAAATCCAGAGGAAGAGCGCTTTTATCCGGGGACACACCTAGAAAAATTACACAACAAATTGTTGACGTAAACAATTTGTCGATAAATTATCGGAAACATGGAACTAAAACGGCGATGATAAGTTTTGGCGAAATCGCCACCGTGACGCAGACCAAAATGGCAAGGAGCGTGCTGTGCATCTCAAGAAAAAGCAGATACTGATCGCAGCCCTGGCGACGGCACTCTGCCTGCTGATTGCTGAACTGGCGGCCGCCACGGTGGCGCTCGGCGGCGCGGTACGGCTGGCCGGCGCGGGGCTGGGGATGGCCCTGGTCGGCATATTGGCGTCCCAGGCCGGTGCCGGCGTCTTGCTCAAGCGTATCGACGGCTTGATCCTGAACTTGCGTCACGGCGGCACGCGGATCGCCGTTGAATCGGCGCGGGTGAATCAGCATGTGGACCATGCCTGGACCTCGGCGGCACGGCAGCGCGAGCTGGCCGCGGAAGTGTTTGCCGGCAATCGTGTCTTGACCACCGCGGTGGACAGCATGAACGCCAACGCGGCGTCGATTCGCCATGCGACCACCAGCAGCCTCGATGCGGTGCGTCAATCGCATCACGAGTTGCGGGCGTTGGCCACGCAAATGCGCGCCATCAGCGAGAAGTCCAATTCAGTCTCGGTCACGGTGACCAACCTGAAACATGACTCGGAAAAAATTCGTGAAATCGGCCAGTTGATCAAAGGCATTTCGGACCAGACCAACCTGCTGGCACTCAACGCGGCCATCGAAGCCGCCCGCGCGGGCGCGGCGGGCCGGGGTTTCGCGGTGGTGGCGGAAGAGGTCCGCACGCTGGCGCGCAAGGTGAGCGACGCGACGGCCGTGATCAACCGGAGTGCGCTGGCGATTACCCAGGCGGTAGGCAGTACTGAACAAGCGACATCCAGTATTCGCGCCGAAAGCTCGCTGAACAGCGATGCCGTGAGCAAGTACGCGGAAAATTTCGAAATCGTGGTGAATGACCTGGAGCACGTCGACGCTCAGATCTCGGACATCATCGGCTCGATTTTCGAAATACGCGAAACCAATGGCGATATCACGGGACACGTCACCGAGATCAATCAGCTTTCATCGCAGACCTTCGACGAAATGAACGAGTCGCGTGAGCTGGTGGCGCGTCTACGCGGTTATACCGAACAGATGCATGAAATCGGCGCGCAATTTACGGTCACGGGCAGTACCTATGACACCTTGCTTGTGGCTGTCGAAGGTTTTCGCGATCGGATCCAGGCTTACCTGGAGCAGGTTTTTGCTCGGGGTATCAATATTTTCGACCAGACATATCGCGCCATTGCAAATACCAATCCGCAAAAATATGCGACCGGCTACGACGAGGCCGTAGAGCTGGATTTACAGAAACTCTTCGATGCCATGCTTGAACGTCATCCACGTTTAATTTTTGCCGTGGCTTATGACACCAATTGTTATATGCCGGCTCATCATCGAGCATTTTCTCAGCCCTTGACGGGCGATGCGGCCCAGGATCTTGCACATAGCCGGGCCAAGCGTATCTTTGCCGATGATACCGGCAAACGCTCCGCGACCTTCGCCGGGCATCATCTGCTGCAAACTTATCTGCGTGACACGGGCGAGGTTGCCTGCGTTTTCGCCATGCCGATATTTATTGCCGGCCGGCATTGGGGTTGCGTGCGTGTCGCGTTCCCGCCTTCCTTGTTATTGGAACGGCCTGCCGCTCGGCATGAAACCGTGCCTCAGGCTCAAGCGGCATAATCAAGTCGCTTGATCCAGGCACCTGGTCGAGCCGCCTGGTCGAGCCAAATGAGGTAACGGAATTTACTCCACCGTATTGTCGAGCTGCGAAAGGGCAAATGCCGGGCCGGCTTCCTGGCAATAACGGCGTACCGCCTGGCAGGCGATCTGAACCGCACGCGCGGGCCACTCCACGCCCGCACCGATATTCCAGGCCGCGACAATCGGCATGTCGGGCAGGGCGGGCAAATGTTCGACCAGGTGTAATTGCTGTTGCGTCAACAGGTCGCGTACCAGCAAGGAGGGCATGACACCCACGCCAAATCCACAGCGCACCAGCCGTATCATCGCCGCCACGGAATTGACGCAACTGATATGACTGGTTTCGATTCCGTGTTGCTGCAACAGCCGCATCACGTCTTGGTGCGGGCGCGAATGACGGGAAAAAGTCACCAGACGTTGCCGCGCAAATTTCTCGAAGCTATCGGTGTTCGCGTAGGAGTTGGCGGTGGCGCTGATCCAGCACATGGGGTAGTGCGCGAGTTCGATACTGCAAATCAGTTCGCTGCGGACCAGGTCGGTCTGGAAGATGACATCGAGCAAGCCGCGGCGTAGCTGTTCGCATAAATTCAATGCGGTATCGGCCGTGACTTCAATCTCAAGATTGGGATAAGCCTGTGCCAATTCGGCAATAAAATCGACAAACCAGGTGTGGACCACGGTATCCATCACTCCAATCTGCAGCCGGCCCACGGCAAGGTTGTCGGTATGCAACAACGTGCGCAGCGTCCCTACGGATTCGACAATGGATTCGACTTGAGTGAGGATGCGCGCCCCTTCCGGGGTCAAGGTCACACCCCGTGTATCGCGCACAAATAACTTGGCGCCCAGTTCGCTTTCCAGGGCCGCGATGCGACTGGAGACCGATGCCTGCGTCGAGCATAGTTTGTCGGCCGCCAGACTGAAACTCTTCAGGCGGGCCACCCAGAGAAAGGTTTCGAGAAAACGAACATTCATTACGTCATGGGCCAAGTTGGTGAATGAATGAACCCCAGTCCGCACGGGCCGGTTCCAGCCTTATGGTAACGGAATCAATTTCTTTGGCGTAGATTTTCTTGTCAAATAAATCATATGTTTTCCCTTGCCTTGAGCAACCCGATTTGATCGCCCCGGAAAAGTCAGCATCTCGCCAGGATCGCGCAAAATCGCAGAAAAATTCCAGAGACCATCCTGTCTTATCCGTACTAAATTTTCTTATACCGAACAGATGGATTTTTTAGTTGGACGCGGAATTTTGCATTGCTGAGAATCAGTTCGCGCTAATGATTAAAAAAACGATTGCTGACTTTTTATGGGGAAAGTTTATGGAGAATGCTGTCAACCTCTGGCCGCTTGTTGGCGTGCTTGTCATCATTGCCGGTTTTCTGCTGCGGTTTAATCCCATGCTGGTGGTGGCATTGGCTGCCGTCGCCACCGGCATCGCAGTACCTCTGCCGTGGTCCAATATCTTGAGCGAAATCGGTACGGGTTTTGTCAAGACTCGGACCTTGCCTCTGATCATCCTGCTGCCGCTGGCGGTGATCGGTTTGCTTGAAAGACATGGCCTGCGCGATCGCGCTCAAGCCTGGATCTCCCAAATTACTGTGGCGACCGTGGGCCGTTTGTTGATTGCCTATCTGTTGTTGCGCCAGCTCACCGCAGCCTTCGGTTTGACCGGTCTGGGCGGCCATCCGCAAATGGTCAGGCCGTTACTGGCGCCGATGGTCGAAGGTACGGCACAAACTCGATATGGTCAGATCAGCTTGCAGCTCCGTCACAAACTGCGCGCCTATGCAGCAGCCACCGACAACGTTGGTTTGTTTTTTGGCGAGGATATTTTTGTTGCATTCGGCGCGATTGTCTTGATGGTCACCTTCCTGCACCAGTCAGGCATCGATGTTGCGCCTGCCACGGTGGCGGTATGGGGAATTCCGACCGCCGTCTGTGCATTTTTGATTCATGCCACGCGCCTGTTTTTGCTGGATCGTCAACTGGATCGGGCATGGCTTCCCGGTAACTTGCCGCAGTCGCCTGAAGTAGCCGTAGCCGCAGCAGGGTTTGACGCGAACGGAATTTCCGCTAGCCCGGCCGAGTTGATGCAGGAGTCCAAATCATGATCATTTCGATTACCTATCTCTATTGGCTGGTCGGCCTGATCCTGCTGATCGTGGGCGGCATGATCCTGCTTGACCGCGAGCACCCCAAGCGATTTTTGTCAGGCGGATTCTGGTTGATTTACGCTTTGATCTTCCTGTTTGGCGACCACCTGCCTGCCACACTGGTCGGCGTTTTTGTGATCGCGATGGCGGTGATCGCAGGTGCGGGCGGGGTAACGGCGGCCAAGGCTCGCGAACTGACGAGTGCGGCACGCAGTGTCAGTGTCGAGCGTTTGGGCAATCGGCTGTTTATCCCGGCGCTGACGATTCCCTTGGTCACGGTAGTGGGTACCTTGCTGGCTCCGCACCTGAAAATCGGCCAGATGGTTTTACTCGACCCCAAAAATATCACGCTGGTGTCCTTCGGCCTGGGCTGCGTGATTGCCTTGGCCGTGGCGTGCTACCTGACCCGCGACACGGTCACTCAATCGCTGCGCGAAACACGGCGGCTGACCGACTCGCTGGGTTGGGCCGTGGTGCTGCCGCAAATGCTGGGCATGTTGGGTTTGGTGTTTTCCGATGCCGGCGTGGGCAAAGCCGTCGCGCATTTAACCACGTCCTATATCGATATGGACTATCGGATTACCGCCGTGGTCGTATATTGCGTCGGCATGGCCTTGTTTACCATGGTGATGGGCAACGGTTTTGCCGCCTTCCCGGTTATGACGGGCGGCGTCGGGGTGCCGATCCTGTACGGCGTGTATCACGCCAATCCGGCAGTGATGGTGGCAATCGGCATGTTCTCCGGTTATTGCGGAACCTTGCTGACGCCGATGGCCGCCAACTACAACATCGTGCCGGCCGCCTTGCTTGAACTGCCCAACAAACACGCCGTGATCAAAGTGCAGATTGCAACTGCCTTGCCCTTGCTCCTGTGCAACATTGCGTTGTTGTATTTTTTGATGCTGCATTAAATATCGAGGTTCGGTGAGGCGGTCTGGGTTGGCCACCTCATTGATGCCGTGTCGCTTGCTGTTGATGTTTTATTTTTTTCACTTTCCATTTTAAATAATTTGGATTACTAAATTTATGAAAAAATCATTTCTTGCATTGGCATCGTTGAGTGCGTTCACCGTAGCGGCCCATGCACAAAGCAGTGTCACCATCTACGGCATCATCGACGAGGCTTTCGTCGCGACCAGCAATGCGGATCTATCGCGCGCCACGGCAACCACCGCAGCCGTGGGCGCCCGCCGCTATTATCTGGACGGCAGCTTCGGTTTGAACGGCACCCGTTGGGGTTTCAAAGGCATGGAGGATTTGGGCGGCGGATTGAAAGCGGTTTTCGTTTTGGAAAACGGTTTTAACCCGAATACCGGCGGTGCCAGCCAGGGCGGCTTGGAATTCGGCCGTCAGGCTTTCGCCGGCCTGAGCAGCGATCGCTACGGCACCGTGACGCTGGGCCGTCAATACGACAGTGTGGTCGATTACATCGGTCCTTTGATTTTCGGCGACCAGATCGGTTCGTCGTTCTCGGCGCACCCGGCCGACCTCGACAACAGCAATAACGCGCAGCGGGTGAACAATGCGGTCAAATACACCAGCGCCAACTATAACGGCCTGACCTTCGGCGGTTTGTACAGTTTCGGCGGTGTGGCCGGCCAGTTCAGCCGTAACCAGATTTATTCCCTGGGCGCGCATTATGGCAATGGCCCGGTTAACCTGGCAACGGCCTATTTGCATGTGAAAGATCCGAACACCTCGTTCTTCAGCAATAGCGCGCTTTCAAGCGGCATCGGCGCCCCGGCGGCGGGCGGAACCAGTATTACCAGCCCGGTTTACAGCGGTTATATGTCGGCCAATTCGTATCAGGTGATTTCGGCCGCGGGTGCTTATACGGTGGGTCCGGTGGTGTTGGGCTTGGTTTACGCGAATACCCAATTCCAAAACCTCGACAGCGGACAGAGCGGCGTCACCTTGTCCGCCGCGACCCCGGTCGGCACGGCAACCTTCAATACCGTCGAAGCCACCGCCACCTATCATCTTACGCCGGCACTTTCGGCTGGCGTGGACTACAGCTTTACCAAGAGCAATACCGTTACCACCGCCAAGGGTGCTGCCGCCGGCGGTGCCCGCTACAACCAATTTGCCGCATCGGTCGATTACGCGCTGTCCAAGCGGACTGACGTATATGCCCTCGCGTCTTATCAGGTGGCGAGCGGCACCGATTCCACGGGCCAAGCCGCGGTGGCTTCGATTAACGGTTTAACCCCGTCGTCGAATGGTCGCCAGGCGGTGACGCGCATCGGTTTGCGGGTTAAATTCTAAGGCACGGATCGAGCTCAATTCAGCCGGTGCAGCACCATAAGGCCAGCGCTGGGCCTTATGGTGTTTTTGTCTATTCCCGATCCGGCTTGACGCCGGTAAATCTTGGCCGCCGCCCGCTGGTGCCCCGCGCCGTATCTCCACATGAGATTTTTCCGGCGCCATTTGCCGTCTCGATGCGCCCACCCCGCGCCGGCTCTTCAGCCCAAGCAATAGCGTCAACTGAATCATCCGCCGCATCGACATCACGCACATATGACAAGCGCCTATTGTCAATTGACGAAGTGGCAAATTGACGTTATGGTTCAGTCCCATGACCGATACAGAATTTATTCATCCAGGCGTACTTGTGCGCCAGAACTGCCTTGAGCGCTTCCACTTGAGCGTCACCGAGGGCGCGCATGTGCTGGGCGTGAGCCGGCAGGCGCTGACCAATCTATTGAGCGCTCGGGCAGGCATTTCACCTGAGATGGCGTTGCGACTTGAAAAAGCCTTTGGCAGCAGTGCCGAAATTTGGCTGCAGCGGCAAGTGCTGCACGATCTGGCGAAGGCGCGTCAGCGTTTCGATGAGCTTAACGTGATGCCGGTGGTGTCGGGGCAGCAACCTGCCTTGTTCTAGGACCTGTTCGCGCCCCGGTTGTCAGCCCCTGGAATAACGTTTGAGCCATAGGATCCCGATGAAACCGATCAAGCTGCATAGCGACACTTTGCTGCGCCCATTGCAAGCCGTGAGCGGCGTTGTCGAGCGGCGTAACACCTTGCCGATTTTGAACCATGTGCTGCTGAAGTTGAGCGGGCACGAGATCTTGGTGATGGCGACGGACCTGCAATTGCAAATCACCCAATCCGGACGCTTGAACGCCGGTGCCGACAAGATTGCCGATGAGCTGGCGCTTACTGTGCCGGCGCGTAAGTTGCTGGAGATTTTGCGCGCCATCCCTGCCGGCGAAATCGAGTTGTCGCGTACTGCCGGGCAACTGACCTTGCGTTGCGGCAAAAGCCGTTTCTCGCTGCAGACCTTGGGCGCCGATGGGTTTCCCCTGCTGCCAGCGGGGGCGCCGAGCGAAATGCACTTAAGCTTGCCGCAGAAGGATTTCAGGCAAATGTTGCGGCGGGTCCACTTCGCCATGGCGCAGCAGGATATTCGTCATTTTATGAACGGTCTGCAACTGCGCGTCGAAGACTCGCAACTCAGTGTTGTGGCGCTGGACGGTCATCGTCTCGCCTGGGCCTCGCTCGCGACGGAGGACGCCGGCGCGCCGCTGGAAGTGATTGTGCCGCGCAAGACGGTGCTGGAATTATTGCGTTTGCTCGACGACAGTGAAGAGGCGCTACAGATCGACATGGCGCGCGATCAGATCCATTTTTCGTTTGGCGCCATCGAGCTGCGTTCCAAATTGATCGATGGCCGCTTTCCCGACGCACAGCGCGCCATTCCCCGGCATCATCCGCATTGCCTGACAGTCGCCCGCGAACCGTGGCTCAAGGCCTTGCAGCGCGCGGCGATCCTCTCGGCGGAAAAATTCAGGAGTGTGCGTTTTTTGCTCGAAGCGGGGCAAATGACTCTGATTTCGAATAATGCCGAACGCGACGAAGCCGAAGAGGGACTCGATATCGAATATGACGGCGCGGCACTGGAGATCAGCTTCAACGCCACCTATTTACTCGATGTGTTGACGCAGCTCGACTCGCATTCGGTCGATCTCAGCTTGGACCCTGCCAGCCTGAGTGCGCTGATCACCATGCCGGGTAACGACCGCTACAAATATGTGGCAATGGCACTGCGAAATTAGCCGGATCCGCGCCGCCGGCCGGCGGCGGTTGCCAAGCAGGGGCTTGCCGGGTTAAGGTAAGCACCACTATCAGGACCTTGGCGAAGCGCTATGTTCAATCCGGTCATCGATCCCGCCCAATTCACCTTGCGTGCCGCCCGAACGGACGAATACGAGTTTGGGCTATCGCTGACACGTTCGAATATGCTGGGTTATTACCGCAAGCATGGGCTGGTCTGGCGCAATGACCTATTTCGTGCCAGTTGGGATATTTCGGAGAACTATATCGTCGAGTGGGCCGATATTCCGATAGGCGTGCTGCGCATCGATGTCGAAGGCGAGGCCTTGCATGTGCGCGATATTCATATCGTATCGACCCATCGCAATCTCGGTGCCGGTGCTTTCCTGCTGGGCCGGGCACGCGACATGGGGCGTACCCGCGGTTTAAGCATGTTGCGCCTCAGGGTTTTTTCGGACAATCCGGCTGCGGTGCTTTACCGGCGTGTCGGTTTTCGTACGGTGGGCGAAGAACGCCATCTCGGGCCCATTTTGCGCATGGAATGCCCCATCTCCTGATTTTTCAAGCCTTGCCACAACCTGATCGTGGCCTCGGCGCGCTATCATCCTGACTGGCGGCCGCCTGCTTTTAGCCTGCCCGCCGACCTTATGCAAGCCTCCCTCAACCCGATAGCGAAACGCGCATGATCACTGCATTCGTATACGGCACGCTGCGCCAAGGCGAAGCCAACGATATTTTCCACGCCGCGGCCCGTCATGGCATCGCAGCCCCCGTTTTACTCGGCCGTGCAAGCCTGTGGGGCAGGCTCTACGATTTTGGCAACTATCCGGGTTTGCGATTGGAAAGCGACGGGGTCGAGGTGCTCGGCGAGGTTTATCAAATTGAACCGGCGCTGGTGCCGGTGCTTGACGAAATCGAAGACATTTATCCCGGCAAGGAAGGCTTGTTTATTCGGCAGCAAGCCCAGGTCGAAGTGCACCTTGCCGGGCAGCCGCAGGTATTCGACTGCCTGTTCTATCCGGTGACGTTGAGTGCCGTGGCCGGGCGTCCGATGATTGCCGGCGGCGACTGGGTGGCTCATCGGCTGGGTAAAATGGCACTGTCGGCATAGCCTGTTTTGTTTCTAATTAATCGACGAGGCTGTTTATGGACTGCTTATGGACCGCTTGAAGCAGCTCGAGACATTTGTCGCGGTCGTCGGACGCGGCAGCTTGTCGGCCGCCGCATTGGCCGAGGGCGTGGCTCCGGCGATGATAGGACGCAGGCTCGATGCGCTGGAAGAGCGTCTTGGGGTCAAGCTGTTGCTGCGCACCACCCGAAAAATTTCATTGACCTTCGAAGGCTCGGCATTTCTGGAGGACTGCCAGCGCATTATCCACGACGTGCAAAGCGCCGAGGCCAGCGTGTCGGCGGGTGGGGTGAAGGCCAGCGGCCATTTGCGGGTGTCCGCGCCGGCCGGTTTCGGTCGCCGTCACGTCGCACCGCTGGTGCCCGCATTTACCGGGATGCACCGCGAGGTCTCGGTGACGCTGGATCTGACCGACCGCATCGTCGACTTGGTCAACGAGGGTTTCGATTGCGCCGTGCGCCTGGGCGAATTGCCCGACTCCAGCATGGTTTCCTTGCGTTTAGGCGAGACGCGGCGTGTCTGCGTCGCGGCACCCGCGTATCTCGCGGCACGGGGCCGGCCCGAGTCGCTGGATGACTTGATTCATCACGATTGCCTGGTATTCAGCGCGGGTGCGAGTCAACAGCGCGGTTGGACCTTTCACAGCGAAGGCCGGCTGGTGTCGGTCCGGGTGGCGGGCACCATGGCCTGCTCCGATGGCGCGGTACTGCATGAGTGGTGCCTGGCGGGCCAAGGTCTCGCCTGGCGTTCCTGGTGGGAAGTGGGTGCCGATGTCGCGGCCGGCCGCTTGCAGACCGTTTTGGACGCGTATGCTGCGCCTGCGATCGGGATTCATGCCGTCTTTCCCCAACGGCGGCATTTACCGTTGCGCGTCAGGTTATTCCTGGATTATTTAAAACATACCTACGGCAACCCGGGTTACTGGGGCGTAGCGCAATGCGAGTTGCTGCCGGGGGCTGCCGACAGCCAGGTATCGAAGTAGTCGGCAAATAAAACAGCCCGCCCGGAGATAGCCGGGCGGGCTGTGGTTCCAAGCGCCGCCTGATGGGCTGGCGCCTGGGCAAACTCGGGAAGGTGCGGCTTACCTCCGGCCGCTTTCTTTACGCCACTTTCTGTTCGAAGAATTGTTCGTCTTCGGTCGAGCCGTGCAAGGCGGTGGTCGAGGCGTCGCGCTCCACCGTTTGCGTGACGGCATCGAAGTAGCCGGTGCCGACTTCGCGCTGATGCTTGATCGCGGTAAAACCACGTTCGGCTGCGGCAAATTCGGCTTGTTGCAATTCGACGAAAGCGCTCATCTGGTTGCGGGCATAACCATACGCCAGATTGAACATCGAGTAGTTCAAGCTGTGGAAACCCGCCAGCGTGATGAACTGGAACTTGTAGCCCATGGCGCCCAGCTCTTTCTGGAATTTCGCAATGGTTGCATCGTCGAGGTTCTTCTTCCAGTTGAATGACGGCGAGCAGTTATACGAAAGCATCTTGCCCGGGAATTGCTTATGAATGCTTTCGGCAAACTTCTTGGCGTATTCCAGGTCGGGTTTACCGGTTTCGCACCAGATCAAATCGGCATACGGAGCGTAGGCCAGGCCGCGCGAAATCGCTTGTTCGATGCCCGGACGGGTACGGTAAAAACCTTCAATGGTACGTTCCCCGGTCAAGAAAGCCTTGTCGTTGTCGTCGATATCCGAGGTGATCAGGTCGGCGGCTTCCGCGTCGGTGCGGGCGATCAGCAGTGTCGGCGTACCCGACACGTCGGCGGCGAGGCGCGCCGCAGTCAGCTTGGCAACTTGTTCACGGGTCGGCACCAGAACTTTGCCGCCCATATGGCCGCATTTTTTGACCGACGCCAATTGATCTTCGAAGTGCACTCCGGCCGCTCCGGCTTCAATCATCGACTTCATTAATTCGAAGGCATTCAGCACGCCGCCGAAACCGGCTTCCGCGTCGGCCACGATCGGGGCGAAATAGTCGAGATAACCTTCATCGCCCGGATTTTTCCCTTCCGACCATTGGATCTGGTCGGCACGGGTCAAGGTGTTGTTGATGCGTTTCACCACTTGCGGCACCGAATTCGCCGGATACAGCGATTGGTCCGGATACATTTCACCGGCGTTGTTGGCGTCGCCTGCAACTTGCCAGCCGGACAAGTAGATTGCTTTCAGGCCGGCCTTGACCTGTTGCATGGCCTGGTTGCCCGTCAGCGCGCCGAGCGCATTGACGAAGGGTTCGTTTTTCAGTTGTTGCCACAGGCGTTGCGCGCCACGTTTGGCCAGGGTGTGCTCAACTTGAACCGCGCCGCGCAAACGGACCACGTCTTCCGCCGAATAGGTGCGGGTGATACCGGCCCAGCGGGCATCTTCGTTCCATTGCTTTTGCAGTTCCTGGATTTGCTGTTGACGCGTCATGGCTATCTCCTGAGTAAACAAAAATGGGGCAAACAATTGAATGACTTGGCTGCTGTCCGGAAGCGCGGCACTGAAGGCGACCTCACTTGCGAACTCTTATATAAGAGTCTAGGTAAAACGAAGTGTTAGAGATAGCGCTGAAAACTGTTTTTTTAAAATAAAAATACTATATTAATCAAATATTTATTTTAATATTCCATTATGCGAAACGGCTTTTCCTCATCCGCAACGCAATATTTTGTGCCATGCAGCAGTAATTTTGCGACACAAAATAACTTTCCGCATTATGAAATATGAAGGGGTTCGGTTCATGCCGATCGGGCTTTTCCGGTCGACGATGAGGTGCGTCAAGGATCCGGCCGGTCAGATAAGCGACTAAGTAAATGACTAAATAAATGACTCAAGCACCGAGTTCATTGAGCGCACGCCGCTATCGGATCGGTCGATATCACTTTTGCGCGACCCTGTTTCGCAGGGAGAAATCGGCAGGGGGATCTCGGTCTCGGATGAGTCGCGCCGGTTGCTGCTAATTGCCGGTAAAGCCTGGACCTGGGAAATCGGTGTTTCCGCTACAGCCTCGCCTTATCATCTGCCACCAGCATAAACGCTAATAAGATTTATCCTGGATTCATCCATACTCATGAGTGATACTGGCACCACCTTGAGCAAACGCTTAAGGATGCCGCATCGGGCGCTCGAAATCCTTGTGCGCGATCCCTCAGACTACCCAGGATAATTAAATGAATAAGCTCAGCTTTACCCAAAAGCTCTGGCTACCGCTGGTGATCAGTCTGATCGCATTGTTGGCCATCTCCGTGTTCAATGCCTATCAGTCGCGCGAGTTACGCATCGAGGAACGCAAGAACGACTTGATGCATGTCACCGACGTGGCGATGAGCATGATCAAGGAATATGACGCACTCGCCCAAAGCGGTGCGATGACCAAGGACGATGCGCAAAAACAGGCGATTGAGCGCCTCAAAGGCATGCGTTATGGCAAGGATGGTTATTTCTCGATTACCAATTCCGATGAAATTACCGTGATGCACCCGATCAAGCCCGAGATGAACGGACGCAGCATGGTGGGTTTCAAGGATGCCGACGGCACAGCTATATACGACGAAATTACCGCGGTCGGTAAAACTGCTCAAGGCGGTTTTATTCGTTATGTCTGGCCGCATGTGGGCGGTACCGTGTCGGCGCCGAAAATTTCCTTTGTTTCCAGATTCCAGCCGTGGGACTGGATTATGACCACGGGCGCTTATGTCGACGATATCGATTCGGCTTTCCTGGTTTCCTTGATTTGGTCGAGCGGCATCTTGCTGATCTTTGCCGTGATACTGATTGTGGTCGTGACGTATTCCAATCGCAGTATCCAGCGCATTATCGGCGGCGATCCGGCGTATGCGGCTGATGTGGCCACACGTATTTCGGGCGGCGACCTGACGGTGCGCATCGATACCGATCCGCGCGATCAGATCAGTTTGATTTATGCCATGAAACGCATGCGCGAATCATTGACCAGCACCATCGGTCATATCAAGACCTCGGCGGACAACGTGGCCACGGCGGCGCAGGAAATTGCGCAAGGCAACACCGATTTATCGCAGCGCACCGAGCAACAGGCCGCATCGCTGGAAGAAACCGCGTCGAGTATGGAGGAGATTACCGCGACGGTGCGTCAAACGGCCGAAAATGCCAAGCAGGCCAGCACGCTGGCTACGGCGGCAGCGGATATCACCAACCGGGGCGGCGACATGGTCGGTGAGGTGGTGACCACCATGCGCGATATCTCGGGCGAGTCGAATAAGATGGTCGATATTATTTCGGTGATCGAAGGAATCGCCTTCCAGACCAATATCCTGGCCTTGAATGCCGCGGTGGAAGCCGCGCGCGCGGGCGAACAGGGGCGCGGTTTTGCGGTGGTGGCCAGCGAAGTGCGCACCCTCGCGCAGCGCAGTGCCACGGCGGCCAAAGAAATCCGCGAGTTGATCCAGACTTCGGTCAACAAGGTCGGCGCCGGCTCGCAATTGGTCGAAAAGGCCGGTAGCACGATGCAGGAGGCGCAGGATGCGATTGCCCGTGTGACCGGCATCGTCAAGGAAATTGCCGGCGCTGCCGCCGAACAAAGTACCGGTATCGATCAGGTCAACCTGGCGGTGGCGCAGATGGACGAAGTGACGCAGCAAAATGCGGCGCTGGTCGAGCAGGCGTCCGCTGCGGCCCAATCGCTGGAAGAGCAGGCGCGGCAATTGAAGGCCGCGGTGTCGACGTTCCGCACCGACGATTCGGCTCCGGCCGCCGCAGCGCCAGCCATGGTGCGTGGCGATACCGCGTTGCGCCGTCCCAACCTGGCCGCGCTCAAACGTCCGGCGGTGGCGGCACGGCCGGCCGCAGCCCGTCCGGTCGCACGCAAGAGCGACCCCGCACCGCGCGCCGCGGTGGAGCGCAAGATCAGTGCCAAACCGGTGGCAGCCACTGCCGATTCCGATTGGGAAACGTTCTGAGGCGGGGCCGGTGGGCGCAAGCCCATTGCCCTTCGTTGTTCGACCAGACAAAAAAAATGCCCCGAGGGGCATTTTTTTTAATCTACATCGAGTGCGGCTTAGTCACCACGGCGCGGGCTGCGAGCCGAGTCACCGGTACCACGGCGCGCGGCATAACCGTCGCGCGATGCGCCCGAACCCGGTTTGCCCCAGCTACCGCGCGGTGCACCTGCACCAGCGCCTGCCGGCTTGTTACCGTAGCTCTTGCCACCTGCACCGGTACGCGGACGTGCGGTGGTGCGAGCCGAACCCGGAGCCGGGGTGCGGCGCGGTTCGAACCCTGCAACCACAGCAACCGGCAACGGTTGGTGGGTGAAACGTTCAATGCGCTTCACGGCTTGGCCTTCAGCATGGTGTACCAGGCTGATTGCCGAACCGGTGCGGCCGGCACGGCCGGTACGGCCGATGCGGTGGACGTAGTCTTCAGCGAACTTCGGCAAATCGTAGTTGAACACGTGCGTGATGCCCGGGATATCGATCCCGCGTGCTGCCACGTCGGTTGCTACCAGGATGCGGACTTTACGTTCGCGCAGATCGCGGATGGTACGGTTACGCGCGCCTTGGGGCAAATCGCCGTGCAAGGGAGCGGTAGCGAAACCGGCGTCCGACAGGCGTGCGGCCAGTTGGTCGGCATCGCTTTTGGTCGCGGTAAATACAATTGCCTGGTCCAGAGCCTGATCCGACAACAGATGCGTCAACAGACGGTCTTTATGCGAGCGGTCATCGACCCAGTGCATCGATTGAGTAATGTTGGCACGCTGTTCCGGACGCTGCATGATTTCGATGCGTTCCGGGTTGCGCAGCAGGCGTTGCGTCAGCGAGCTGATCTTGCCGTCAATGGTGGCGGAGAACAACAAGGTTTGGCGGCTGGCCGGGGTGGCTTTGACGATGGTTTCGATATCGTCGATAAAACCCATGTCCAGCATGCGGTCGGCTTCGTCCAGAACCAGCATCGACAGTTGCGACAGGTCGATCTTGCCGCGTTCCAGGTGGTCCAGCAGACGGCCGGGGGTCGCCACCAGAATTTCCGGGTTTTTAGCCAGCAAGGTCAATTGCTGACGATAAGGTACGCCGCCGAGAATGCTGACGGTGCGCAGACGGCGCAAATGCTTGCCGTAGGTTTCCGACGCGGTGGTCACTTGCAGTGCGAGTTCGCGAGTCGGCGTCAGAACCAGCATGGTCGGACGTGCAACCTGGAACGACGGACGGCGGCGATCGCCACCTGCATCACGCGGTGCACCGGCGCTCGAAGCAGCCGCGGCGTTTTGTTTTTGCAGTTGTGCGAAACGTTCGATAGCCGGCAGCATGAATGCTGCGGTCTTGCCGGAGCCGGTCGGGCTCGATACCAGCAAATCGCGGCCGGCGAGTGCTGCCGGAATGGCGCGCTGCTGAACCGGGGTCGGGGTGCTGTAGCCGGTAGCGACCAAAGCGGAAACGATATCTGCCGACAGGCCGAGTTCGGCGAAAGTCGGGCCGGTGGGTGCAACAGCCGCTTCGCCAGCCAGCGCACTCGTTAACGTTTGTACTGTTTGTACTGCGGTTTGCGCCGCGGGTACTGCGATGTCGTCACCGGAAAGAATGTTTTGTGCCAATGCTGCCAACGGATTGCTCGAAGTCATGAAACGGTCCTTGGATAGGAGAAAAGAGGCGGTCGGCGCCAATCGGCATACCCAAGTCGTCGGATTTAACCAAGCAAAACGCAAAGTCAAACGAAAAGCGGGCGGCAATCCGCAACGAATTAATGTGCGGATCTTCGTTAGAGACTGTATCGGATGCAAGCAGGCCGGAGAATATCGGCGCTGTGGCCAGCCTTGCCTTAGCGAATTCGGAATTCGTGAATTCGATATTGCGCACAGTGCGCGAAGGGCTGGAGCAGAAGGGGACAGTGTCTAAACTGGATTGGAGCAAAACGCTAAACTGCAGCTGGAAACGTTTTCCAGACAGCAGCGGAATCATAGCCTACTTTGTTGCGCTGCGGCAAGGGCTATCTCAGTTTAGCTTGTAACAGGATGTAGGATTCCTCCTGATTTTACGCCTGTTTGCCACGGCGGCTTGGGTCTCCAAGAAGCCTGGGCTGGCTTGGGGCGGTGCGGGCAGCGCCGGGCTTACGCTGTTCTCCGGTATCCGGCCTTTCAGGTAAAAGCCGTTGCAGGGGTGCTAACAGAGCGTCGCTGGGCATTACAATAGCGGTATGAACGTTATCCAGCCCTCTTTAGCGCCCGTCGAAGATCCCACCGCGGTGGCGCCCTCGACCGTAGCGCACGCGCCGACGGTGATTCTCGCACTTGAAACCTCCACCGAATACTGTTCGGTCGCACTGCTTATCGTTCCGGCCGAGCTTGTGTGCTTGCCCTCGCTCAGACCTGCCGTCGAGGGCTTGCCGCCGGATTTGCCGGCCGGGGTGAGGGTGTTTTGCCGCCACGAACACACGGGCGCCGTTTCCAGCACCTTGTTGCTGCCCGCCGTGCAGGCCCTGTTCAAGCAAGCCGGTTTGGCGCTGTCGGCTTGTTCCGCGATCGCGTTTGGTGCGGGGCCGGGGTCATTCACCGGTTTGCGTACCGCAACGGGCGTGGCGCAGGGCCTGGCCTTTGCATTGCAGATTCCGGTGGTGGCGGTGGGCACGCTGATGGCATGTGCCGAAGCGGCACATGCGGCCGATCCTGATGCGGCCTGTGTACTGGCCGCGCTCGATGCGCGTATGGACCAGGTGTATTGGGCCTTGTTTGCGGCAGACGCCGAGACGGCGCTGGGGTGGCGGGTACTGCAAAGCGAATCGCTGGACGCGCCGCAGGCGGTTGAAGCCCAGGTGGCGTCGCGGCTGTCGTCCATGCCGCAAGCTTTCACGCTGGCAGGTAATGCCGCGGCGGCTTTTGGGCCGCGTTTAAGTGTGGCCGCGCAAGCCCGCACGCTGGCGGAGCTTGCGCTGCCTCATGCCCTGCCCGTGGCGCTCCTGGGATGGCGCGCATGGCGTGCCGGCCTGGCGCTGCCGGCGGAACAGGCCGCGCCGCTTTACGTGCGCGATAAAGTCGCCCAAACTACCGCCGAGCGCGAAGCGGCGAAGGCTCAGCGGCTGCTGGATGCTGCGCCGGTAACGCCGGTGATGCCGTCGTTGCAAGCTGCGCCTACGTGATGACGGCGCTGAACCAGAAACCTGCCGAGGATGCAGCTGGCATGGGGCAAACTACCCGCGTCGACCTTGCGCTCTCGCCGCCGCCCGGCATACTCCATCTTGCCGAGCCGGTGCTGATGACGCTGGCCGATCTTGACGAGGTGGCGGCGATTGAGCACGAGGCTTATCCCTTTCCCTGGAGCCGCGGCAATTTTGTCGACTCCCTGGGCAGCGGTTATACCGGTTTATGCCTGCGCGAAATTCAGGGTCGGCTGTTGGCTTATAGCATGTTGATGCCGGTTATCGATGAAGTCCACCTGCTCAATTTGTGCGTCGCGCGCGCCGATCAGCGTCAGGGTCTAGGCGCGGCGCTACTGGCAGCATCGATAGCCGCGGCGCGCGCCAGCGGTTTTGCCACGATGTTGCTCGAAGTACGGCCATCGAATCTGCCGGCCATTGCTTTGTATCAGCGCTACGGCTTCAGCGTGATCGGCCGGCGTAAAAATTACTACCCGGCGCCGGATGGACGCCGCGAAGACGCGCTGGTGATGCGCTTGAACGATTTAACAGGGATTAAACCGGAGACCTTGCATGTCGTGGCATGACCCGCTATTGGAAGAACTCGGCATCGGGCCGCTCTGGGTCAGCCGCACGGCCGCCTCGGCGCAGCCGCAGCCGGCAGCCGGCGTGACGGAACCGGTGGCCTCGGTGCGGGCGGCGCCCGCTCGAGAGCTGCCGCGTCCAGTCGCAGCCGCAGCACCGCTGGTGCGCGCACTGGGCCAGGCGGATGAATCGGGTGAGCCGATAGCGGCCCTGGGATGGGACGCACTGGAACAGCGCGTATCCCAATGCACCTTGTGCACTTTATGCGAAAAACGTACCCAGACGGTATTTGGGGTCGGCGACCGTAACGCCAATTGGATGTTGATCGGCGAAGCCCCGGGCGAGAACGAGGATAAACAAGGTGAACCGTTTGTCGGTCAGGCCGGCAAGCTGCTGGACAATATGTTGCAGGCACTGGCTTTGCAGCGCGACCGCAATGTATTTATCGCCAATGTGCTGAAATGCCGCCCGCCCGGCAATCGTAATCCCGAGCCGGTGGAGGTCGAGCGTTGCGCACCGTATTTGCAGCGGCAGGTTGCCTTGGTCCAACCGAAACTGATCGTCGCCATGGGACGTTTTGCGGCGCAAAGCCTGCTCAAAACGACCGCCAGTATCGCCTCCTTGCGCGGCCGCTTGCACGAATACGAAAACGTCCCGGTGATTGTGACCTACCATCCCGCCTATTTGTTGCGCAGTTTGCCTGACAAAGCCAAGGCCTGGACCGACCTATGCCTGGCCAAAGCGACCTTCGACAAACTCAGCGGCTAAGCCCGTTATATGCCGCGCTGCTGGACTGCTTCGGCGACGCGGCAGTGCGCGATTTACTGTGGTTATTGAGTTCGCCCGGTTTGCTCAATCCCGGCGCGGCCAATATCCCGCAGGCCATGCACGAGATTACGCCCGAGCAAGAGTCGCGCATCGTCGACTGGTTATATGCTACCGAGGCGCAGCCGGCGCCGCTGCACGCATGGCTTGCCGCATCTCCGCAAAAACGCCTGGGGCATTATGCCGAGCAATTGCTGGCATTTTTTCTAAGCGAGGGAACGGTAGGGCGCCTGATTGCCGCCAATTTGCCGCTGCGACGCGCCAACCAAACCCTGGGCGAATGCGACTTCCTGCTGGAAACCCACGATGGCCGGCGGCTACACTGGGAATTGGCGGTCAAATGTTATCTCTACGTCGATGAGCCGGACCCGTCGGCGCCGCCACAGGTCCCCGGAACGGGCGACGACGGTGCCGCTCGCCCCGGCGCTTACGCTAGCCTGGCGTGCTATGTCGGCCCGAATCTGGCTGATCGCTTCGATCTGAAGCTGGCCCGCATGATCGAGCACCAATTACCCCTGTCGGCGCGCCCCGAATTCCGGGCTTTGGTCGCGGGTGGCCCGTGGCAGGCCGAACTGTTTCTGTGCGGTTGGTTGTTTTACCCGTTGGCGCCGCGGCGCCAGTCGGCCTGCCGTATTTCCGCCTTGCTTAATCCGCAGCATATGCGCGGCTGGTGGGCCAGCGTCAGCGACTGGCAGCGCTGGCAGCCCACGCTGGGGGCACAGGCCTGGGTGGTGTTGCCCCGGCTGGAATGGATGGCGCAGCGCCGTTTCGAGGCGCCGGCACCCCTTGAGGTGAACTCGCTGGGCGGCACCCCGCTGGGCGGCACTCCGCTGGGAGAGCCCCTGCTCGACAGCGCAGCGATGCTGGCACGGCTGGAGGCACATTTCAGCCCGGCCGCCGGTGCAATCGCGGCGCAAGCCGAGTTGGAGCCGAATATGACAGCGCCGATTCCGCCGTTTGCCGGGGCCACTGCCTCTTCAGCAGTCAATTTACGAGCCGATTCACCTGGCGCGCCGGAGACAAAATCGAACCCCAAGCCAGCCGGTCCCTGGCTGATTGCGGGCCTCAAGCGGCGCGGCGACATGTGGGTCGAATGTACTCGCGGTTTTGTGGTCGATGAAGACTGGTTTGCGCGGGCAAGAGTGTATGCCGCCAGCCGGCAACCCGGCAAAGCGAGTCAGGCGTAAAACCGCCAGATACGGACTGGTGCCGCACAATCCAGTTTTACCACCAGCGATGGAAATGATGCACCGGACCGATGCCTTGACCGACCGAGAGCCGGGTGCTGTGGCGCAAGGCCTCGGTGAGGTAGTTTTTGGCATCGTTGACGGCGCCTGCAAGGGTATCGCGCTGCGGCATCAGAGCGGCGATCGCGGCCGACAGTGTGCAACCGGTGCCATGGGTGTTGGTCACCGCCAGGCGCGGGCCGCCGAGCCGGCTGGTGCCGCCGGCTTCGATCAGCCAGTCGGGGCTTTGCGCCCCGCCCAGATGACCGCCTTTCATCAGCACCGCTGGCGGACCCAGTTCGCGCAACGCCATGCCTTGCCGCATCATCTCGGCCTCATCGGCGGCTTCCGCTTGATTCAGCAGGGCTGCGGCTTCCGGTAAATTCGGCGTAAGCAGATGCGCCAGCGGCAGCAATTCGTCGCGCAGCGCGGTTACCGCATCGGCGGCCAGCAAAGCATGGCCGCTTTTGGCAATCATCACCGTATCGAGGACGATGCTGGCCGGTTGGTAGCGCCTGAGTGCCTGCGCCACCGCGCGCACTATCGCGGCGTTACCCAGCATGCCGATTTTGACGGCATCGATACGGATATCGCCGAACACCGCATCGAGTTGGGCCGTGACAAACGCGGCGTCAGGTATCTGGATGGCGACCACGCCCCGGGTATTTTGCGCCGTCAGCGCAGTAATCACGCTGGCGCCATAGACGCCGAGGGCCGAGAAGGTCTTGAGATCGGCTTGAATGCCTGCGCCGCCGCCGGAATCCGAACCCGCGATGGTCAGGACATTGGGGATCGGCCGGCTTGCCGTGGCGGAAACAGTCATGGCGCTGGGTGGCGTGCAGGCGGGTAAGGCGGTGGTCGAAGCCGGCGCATGCCCGCTCAGTGCTTGGCTTCGCCGATCAGGGCGACCGAATCGAAGACACGCTGATTGGCCTGGTGTTTCAACATGACCAGCCACATCATCAGGCACACAAAAGTGCCGAACAGCACAATCACCAATTCAACCGGGACGTTGAGCCAGATCAACACGGTGTATAGGCACAGCATGACCAGCACCGACAGGTTTTCGTTGAAATTCTGCACGGCGATCGAATGACCCGCCGAAAGCAGCACGTGGCCGCGATGCTGCAATAACGCATTCATCGGCACCACAAAAAACCCCGATAGCGCGCCGACAAACATCAGGAACAGATAAGCGACGATCAAGTAAGCCGGCATATGCATATGGCCCATGGTCAGGCCCCACCGGTCCGGAAACAAGGCACGGTTGTAGAAGGCCATGCCGGTCACGCTGAAACCCATCATGATGCCTACCGGCAATACGCTAAGCGAACGTTTCAGCGGGACTTTCGAGGCCGCCACCATGGCGCCGATGGCAACGCCGACGGCGACCACCGCGGTCAGTCTTGCGGCTTCCGACAAATTCATGCCCAACGACGACTCGGCCCATTTCAGGACGATAAACTGCAAAGTGGCGCCGGCTCCCCAGAATAGCGTGGTCACGGCCAGCGAGATCTGCCCTAATTTGTCGTTCCACAAGGCGTTGAAACAATCGGCGAAATCGGTAATCAGGCGCACCGGTTTGTGTTGTTGCACCGGGTAGCGTGCTCCCGTTTCGGGGATACGGAGGTTGAACAGGGCGGCAATCACATATACCGCCATGATCACCACCATCGCCGCTTCCGCCGGCGAGTGCACAAACGGCATGTCGTAATACATGGTGTAGCGCGCGATGTGCGGGGCGATCAAGGCGCCGCCCATGACTGTGCCGAGAATGATGGAAGCCACCGTGGTGCCTTCGATCCAGCCGTTGGCCGCGACCAGCCGGTCGGGCGGCAGCAATTCGGTCAGGATGCCGTACTTGGCGGGCGAGTAGGCCGCGGCGCCGAAGCCGACAATGCCATAGGCCAGCAGGGGATGGGCACCGATCAGCATGGTCAGGCAGCCGAGAATCTTGATGGTGTTGGTGAGGAACATCACATTGCCTTTCGGGCGCGAATCGGCAAAGGCACCGACAAAGGCCGCCAACACCACATACGAGAGCGCGAAAAACAATTTGAGCAGCGGCGTCATCCACTGCGGCGCATGCAAATCCTTCAGCAAGGCGATTGCAGCAATCAGCAAAGCACTGTCGGCCAGCGACGAAAAAAACTGCGCGGCCATAATTGTATAAAAACCTTTTTTCATCTGTTGCCGTGCTGTCCTTGCCTGGATCGATGGGCCCCGGTGCTGAGGCGGGGTGCCCCTTTTGCTGAAATGGGTTGTGCGCCCGGCTTTATAACATGAAAATACACAAAGTCCTTGATCTCGCCCTCACTGCAGCATCAGATGCGATTCAGGCCTTACTATAACCCTCTGTCAGGAAAAGTCCGTGATCCCGTTTTTAATGATGTGCCGCGGGCGTACTCGGGTTTTACCGTAACCATCCTCAAGCTGCGCCATGCCCCGTCCAATTTCCGCTACCGTTCATACTACCGCGCTCGCGAATAATCTGTCCGTCGTACGCCGTTGTGCACCGCACTCAAAAGTGTGGTCCGTGGTCAAGGCCAATGCCTATGGGCATGGGCTGGCGCGTGCTTTCCCCGGCCTGCGCGAGACCGACGGTTTTGGCCTGATCGACCTTGATGAGGCGGTCAGGCTCAGGGAATACGGCTGGGCCGGCCCGATTTTGCTGCTGGAAGGATTTTTCAAGCCGGCCGATCTTGAATTGGTCGACCGTTATAGCCTGACCACCGCCGTCCATTGCGACGAGCAATTGCGCATGATCGAGACGGCGAGATTGGGCAAGCCCTTGAATATTCAACTTAAAATGAATAGCGGCATGAACCGCCTGGGATATTTGCCGCAGCGCTACCGGGCCGCCTGGGAGCGTGCTCGTGCCTGCTCGGGTATCGGTCAAATTACCTTGATGACCCATTTTTCGGATGCGGACGGCGAGCGCGGTATCGCGCATCAACTGGACGCCTTCGAGCAGGGCGCGGAAGGCATCGCCGGGGCGCGCAGCCTGTCGAATTCGGCGGCGGTGCTGTGGCACCCGCAAGCGCATTTCGACTGGGTCCGGCCCGGCATCATGCTCTACGGCGCCTCGCCCAGCGGTGACAGTGCGGCGCTCCAGGGCCGCGGCTTGCAAGCCACCATGACCCTGCGCTCCGAACTGATCGGGGTGCAGCAGCTCAACGCCGGGGAAACCATCGGTTATGGCTCGGTCTTCGCCGCCGACACCCCGCTGCGGATCGGCGTGGTCGCTTGCGGTTATGCCGACGGGTATCCGCGGCTCTCGCCTACCGGTACGCCGGTGCTGGTCGATGGCGTACGCACCCGGACCGTCGGGCGGGTTTCGATGGATATGATTACGGTGGACCTGACGCCTTGCCCGCAGGCGGGTATCGGCGCCCCCGTCGAACTTTGGGGACCGTCCTTGCCGATTGACGAGGTGGCGCAAGCCAGCGGTACGGTGGGTTACGAGCTGATGTGCGCGGTGACACAGCGTGTCCCGATGCGGGCGGACTGACGGTGGCGAAATCTGCTGTGCTAAAGGCCAAGACCGTCTACACCTGTAGCGAATGTGGTGCGCAATCGCCCAAATGGGCCGGTCAGTGTCCCGCCTGCCAAGCCTGGAATACCTTGCAGGAAACCGTCGAGCAGACGGCGGGCGCGCATCGTTATCAATCGTTGGCCAAAACCTCGCCGGTGCAACGGCTGGCGCAAATTGAAGCCGCCGATGTACCGCGTTTTTCCACCGGCATCAGCGAATTCGACCGTGTGCTGGGCGGCGGCTTGGTGGCGGGCGGCGTGGTGCTGATCGGCGGCGACCCCGGGATCGGCAAATCGACCCTGCTGCTGCAGTCGCTGGCGGAAATCGCCCGAGACCGGCCGGCCTTATACGTCAGCGGCGAAGAGTCCGGGGCGCAGATCGCCTTGCGCGCCCAGCGGCTCGGCCTGCTGGAGCCGGGCGCGGCGATCGCCGATTTGCGTCTGCTGGCCGAAATTCAACTGGAAAAGATCCAGGCCGCGATCGAGACCGAGCGCCCTGAAGTCGCCGTGATCGATTCGATCCAGACGGTTTATTCCGACGCCCTCAGTTCGGCGCCCGGGTCGGTGGCCCAGGTGCGCGAGTGTGCCGCGCAATTGACCCGGCTGGCGAAACAGACCGGGGTGGCGATCATCATGGTCGGCCATGTCACCAAAGAAGGCAATCTGGCCGGGCCGCGTGTGCTCGAACATATCGTCGACACGGTGCTGTACTTTGAGGGCGACACACATTCAGCATTCCGCCTGGTCAGAGCGTTCAAGAATCGCTTTGGCGCGGTCAATGAATTGGGCGTGTTTGCCATGACCGAAAAAGGCCTGCGCGGGGTGTCCAATCCTTCGGCGCTATTTCTGTCGCAACACGAACAGCCCGTGCCGGGCTCCTGTGTGCTCGTCACCCAGGAAGGTACACGCCCGCTGCTGGTCGAAATCCAAGCCTTGGTCGATACCGCGCACGTGCCCAATCCGCGCCGCCTGGCGGTGGGGTTGGAGCAAAACCGGCTGGCGCTGCTGCTGGCGGTATTACATCGCCACGCCGGGATTGCCTGTTTCGACCAGGACGTGTTTTTGAATGCGGTGGGCGGGGTGAAAATTACCGAGCCGGCTGCCGACTTGGCAATTCTGTTGGCGATTCATTCATCGATGCGCAACAAGGCCTTGCCCAAGGGTTTGATCACCTTTGGCGAGGTCGGATTGGCGGGTGAAATCCGCCCTTGTCCGCGCGGCCAGGAACGGCTCAAGGAAGCCGCCAAACTGGGCTTCTCGGTGGCGCTGATTCCCAAGGCCAACGCGCCCAAGCAGCCGATTGAAGGGCTGCGTATTGTTGCGGTCGACCGGATTGAACAGGCGATCGATAAAGTGCGGGATTTGGAGTGAGGGTGCTTCGCGTTCCCCGGGAAGCGTCCTTGGGGCAAGGCCAAACGAGCGATTTGATGTCGAACGAATGTGCTGAACAGCCCACTAGCGGTTGACCGCGCTACGGCTTCCGCTTTAGCACCGATTTAAGGGATCTGTCTACTAGGCTGTTGGGGTAATTGACAACACCATGGGTGTTGGTATAATTTCCAACATGAAAGCCAAACTGTTGCTAGAGGAACGCCACCAGCTACATGATGCGGCTTTTGCCGAGTTGCGTGTGTGGCGGGTGCCGCAGCCGGTGCGCGGATCTCGCCACGATTTTAAATACACCTTGGCCTACGTTGTCACGGGTGTTTGCGTGCTCCGTTATGACAATGAAGCAGGAAAGGGCGATCATAAGCATCTAGGTGAAATTGAGACGCCTTATCGCTTCAGCACACCCGAGCAACTCCTGGCGGATTTCTGGCAGGACGTCGACCACTGGAGGCCCTTATGAAAACTGTTACCCTTTCGGTGGCTTCGCGCGAGGCAGTTAGTCGCCGGGCTCTCGCGGCCTTTCAAGGCGAGGCGCAAGGCGCCCACATCTCGTTTGCCTCGGTCGAACTATTGTGGCAAACACTCACGAAAAAACGCTGGGAAATCTTGCATGCCATGACGGGACAGGGTGCAATGTCAATCCGCGAAGTAGCACGCCGAGTTGACCGTGATGTAAAGGCTGTGCACGGAGATATACACAGTCTCATTAATGCCGGGGTGATCGAGCGTACCGATGAAGGTGTTTTGTTTCCCTACGATGCGGTGCACGTTGATTTTACGCTGACCAAAGCTGCCTGAGGTTTCGCGGCCGATGGCCCTGATTAAGCCGGGAAACATGGATATCCGTATTTCGCAGTTGATCTCGTATTGTGCGGCGCAACAAATGCCGTGAGACCTCGATAGCTGAGGACGGCGGCAGAGATCGGTCAGGAACGGTCCCTCACGACCAGTTTGTGGAGGTCCGCTCACGAGGCACGAGCCGACCGTCGACGCGGTGTATTATCGCTGCGTCCGAAGAACCTCGGATGATGCCGTCAAGATATGGCCGACGATTGCCTGAAGCGCTTGCCGTAGTATTTCCCTGCTAGCGGGATCATTCGCTATAGCAACCGGATCGGTCTGTTTTCCCAACAGTTGAAGAGTGACGCAAGCCTCGGGGATGAGCGTTGCAGACATCGTCTCCAAGACCAGCTTCAAGGCGGCCTGGGCAGCAGATGCTCGAGGCGAGGTGTTGAAAAGGGCGACTGGCTTCCTCGGAAAATCCGGGCTTCCTACCAGCCAATCCAGCATGTTCTTGAAGGACCCGGGGATTCCACGAGCGTACTCCGGGCAAGAAATGAGGAGGCCGTCTGCCTGATTCACTCGAGTGCGCAGGTCAACGATGCTCTCGGGAAGTTTGTCTTCAAGATCCGGATTGAAGTGGGGTAGTTCGCCAATTTCATTGTAATGTTCGACTACAACGCCAGGCGGCACCAACATGGCAGCCGCGACGAGTGCGTGTGTATTGGACGACGCGGAGCGCAGGCTGCCGGACAGGGAAAGAAGACGAAGCATCTCAAGTAACCGTTGCCGATCGGAGGCGTAGTATCCCATGCCGGGCCGTTATCCGTCCTTCAGCCATCACCGCCGCGGCTGATATCCGCGAGCGTCCGGTCCGCGGCTGCTAAGCCGACATTCGCTGTAACGACGCGACAGGCGGCAACGGGTCGACCAGCGCCGATCAGCGTGACCATGAATGTCAGGGAGTAATTTGCGGCGATGCAATATGAAACATAAGCGTCAACCGCGTAATACGGATACTCGAAAAAAGCGTAAATAGCTGCGGCTATTGCAAACATGCGTCGCATGCTATAACGCCGGGCAGTCCTCGATCGATGCAAACCTGCGATTTGCATCGATTTCTCCCTGCTTCAAGCAATCGCTTCCAGCTCTTCCTGCGCCATCATCCATTCGACCTCGGTCGCGGCCAATTTGGCGACGACTTCGCCCTGACGCCGGATGGTCTCGATCAGGCGGGTTTTGTGTTCTGCTTCATAGCTGGCCGGGTCGGCAATCGTCGCGTCGAGTTGGGCTTTTTCGGCTTCGAGGGTGGCGATCTCTTTTTCGAGTTTGCCGATCCGGTTTTGCAAGGGCTTGCGCTGGTTCGCGGCCTGCTGGCGCACTTCGGCGTCGGCGCGGCGTTGTTCCTTGGTTTTTGCGCCTTCGTTGGTGCCGCCGACGAGTTCGATTTTGACTTCGAACTTGGGTTCCACCTTAGCTTCCACCTTAGCCGGCTCTGCGGCCTTGCCAGCCGGCTTGCTTTTGTCCGCTTTGGCCGCGGCGCGTTGTGCTGCCGCGTGTTTCAGCAGCCAGTCGCGATAATCGTCGAGGTCACCGTCGAACTCTTGCAGCTTGTGGTTGGCCACCAGCATGAAATTGTCGGTGGTGGCGCGCAGCAAGTGCCGGTCGTGCGACACCACAATCAGTGTGCCTTCGAACTGGGCCAGCGCCATGGTCAGGGCATGGCGGGTTTCGAGGTCGAGGTGATTGGTCGGCTCATCCAGCAACAGCAGGTTGGGGCGCTGCCAGATAATCAGTGCCAGTGCCAGCCGGGCTTTTTCGCCGCCGGAGAACGGGGCGATCGACGCGGTGGCCATATCGCCGCGGAAGTTGAAGCTGCCGAGGAAGTCGCGCAGTTCCTGCTCCCGGGTGTCGGGGGCCAGGCGCGACAAATGCAGCAGCGGCGAATCGTCGCTGCGCAAGGTCTCGACCTGATGCTGGGCAAAATACCCGATTTGCAAGCCGCGGCCCGGTGTGACGCTACCCGACAAGGGGATCAGCTCGCCCGCAAGGGTTTTGATGAGGGTCGATTTACCCTGGCCATTGGCGCCCAAGAGGCCGATGCGCTCTCCGTTGGTGATCGACAGGGTGATGCCGTTGACGATGATCGCCGCCGGCGCGTCGCTGCCTTCAGGTGCGGGATAACCGCAATTGATCCGGTCCATCACCATCATCGGGTTGGGCGCCGAAGCCGGCGTCCTGAACGAAAAAGTGAAGGGCGAGGCGATATGGGCCGGGGCGATCAGCTCCATTTTTTCGAGCGCCTTGACCCGGCTTTGAGCCTGACGGGCTTTGGTCGCCTGCGCTTTGAAGCGGTCCACGAAACTTTGCAGATGCGAAATATTGCGCTGCTGCTTGTCGTAGGCATTCTGCTGCAGCGCGAGTTGTTGTCCGCGCTGGATTTCGAACTGGCTATAGTTGCCGCCGTAGCGCTTGATCTGCTTGTTTTCCAGATGCAGCGTGACATTGCAGATGGCATCGAGGAATTCGCGGTCATGCGAAATCACGATCAATGTGCCGGGATAGCGGCGCAACCAGTCTTCGAGCCAGACGATGGCGTCCAGATCCAGGTGATTGGTCGGCTCGTCCAGCAGCAGCAAGTCGGAACGGCACATCAGCGCTTGCGCCAGATTCAGGCGCATGCGCCAGCCGCCGGAGAAGCTGGCGACATTTTGCTGCGTTTGTTCGATGGTGAAACCCAGGCCGAGCAACAAGGCTTCGGCGCGCGACAGCGCGGTATAACCATCGGCATCGGCGTAAGCGGCCCAGCCGTTAGCCTCGGCATCGCCGTCATGGGCCAGCGAGGCGCTCTCGATTTTGGCCTCGATGCCGCGCAAGACGGTGTCGCCGTCCAGGGTGTAATCGACCGCGGTGCGCTCGACCGGCGGGGTTTCCTGCGCCACATGGGCCACCAGCCAGGTGGGCGGCAGCGAAAAATCGCCGCCGTCCGGGTGGAGAAAACCACGCAAAAGCGCGAATAAAGTGGATTTTCCGGCGCCGTTGGCCCCAATAAGACCGGCTTTTTCGCCCGGATTGAGCGAAAAAGTGGTGTTTTCAAATAGCGACTTGGCGCCGCGCGCGAGGCTGAACTGATTAAAGCGAATCACAACGGTGGCCGGTTCGGGAAAACCGCTATTGTAGTCGGTCGCAGCCCCGGCCTGTCAGGAAGCTATATTTAGCCAGTAAAGAAACATCACTTATTCACCAGTCGTGCCGGCATCGCCAGGGTCAACACCCCGCCCAGCACCAATGACGCTGCGAGTAAAAACATGCCGTAATTGGTGCTTTGCGTCAAATCTTTCAGCCAGCCGATCGCATAGGGGCTGGCGAAACCGGCCAGATTGCCCAGCGAATTGATCAGCGCGATTCCGGCCGCCGCGGCCGTGCCGCGCAAAAATGCGGTCGGCAGACTCCAGAATAACGGCAGCGTGGCCAGAATCCCGGCCGTCGCCACCGTCAATGCCGTCATCGCAAGCAGTGTATCGGTGCTGTAGACCGTGCTGAGTATCAGGCCCGCGCTGCCGATAAAAGCCGGAATAGCGACATGCCAGCGCCGTTCGCGGTGTTGATCCGCGTGGCGTGCCACCAGCACCATGGCGACCGCGCCGACGGCATAAGGAATCGCGCTGAGCAAGCCAATATCGAACACGTCCTTGACGCCGGTGGCTTTGATAATGGTCGGCAGCCAAAAACCGACACCATATAATCCCATCACAAAGCTGAAATAAATCAGCGACGCCAGCCATACGCGCGGGTCGGACAGGGTCTGGCGCAGCGTGCCTTCCTGTTTTTTCTCGGCTTCCGCATGGACTTGGGCCGCGATAAATTGTTTCTCGGTGTCGCCCAGCCAGGCTGCATCGATCACGCGATCCTGCAGGAAAACCAGAATCGCCAGCCCCAACGCCAGCGACGGCACGGCTTCGATGACAAACATCCATTGCCAGCCGGCCAGCCCCTGGACGCCCGGCAGTGTCTGCATGATCCAGCCGGACAAGGGACCGCCGATGACGCCGGAGAGGGCCACGGCGGTCATAAACAAGGCGGTGATTTTGCCGCGCCGGTTGGCCGGAAACCAATAGGTCAAATAGAGAATGACGCCGGGGAAAAAGCCCGCTTCGGCAACTCCAAGCAAAAAGCGCATCAGGTAAAACATCGGGGCGCTGTCGACGAACACCATCGCACCCGACACCAGGCCCCAGGTGATCATGATGCGGGCGATCCAGACTCGCGCGCCGACCCGATGCAAAATCACGTTACTTGGGACTTCGAACAGGAAATAACCGACAAAAAAGATCCCGGCCCCGAGGCCGTACACGGTCTCGCTGAATTTCAGATCGTTGAGCATTTGCAGCTTGGCGAAGCCGACATTGACCCGGTCCAGATACGAGGCGACGTAACAGAGGAACAATAAAGGTAGCAGGCGCCGGGTGACTTTGGCGTAGGTATCGCTTTCAAAGGACGATGCGGCGGTGGGTGGGCTGGCGGCAAGGTCAGGCAGGTGAGACATATCTATCTCCGATATTTTTTTAGTTTGCGGCGGACGCGGCCGGGCGATCTGGTGCGGTGACTTGTGCAAATCAAGCATGCGTGGTGCCCGCCGCCGATGAAGTTCTACTCAACCTCCTTGCCACATAGCTAAATAAGACTAACAGAAAGCCAGTGCATTTCCACATAGGCACAACCCCGGTAGGCGGCTGCGGGCGCGGCTGTCGCGCGTTTTGTGGCGCTGCCGTCCACGCCGCGATGTATGCCGAATGCGCCGGGTTTCGCTGTAGATGCAACATCCGCCGTCGACCTCAAGAAGGCTGCGCAAGCGGTGGCGATTTGCCGCTAAGATAGATGATTGACGCCGGTCGCCGGGTAGCGACGGCGTTACCCTTCACTTGACGAGCTTATGGAAAGCCTGCTTAGAAAACTCGATCTGACCTCGCTGCGGCTGTTTGTGGCGGTGTGCCAGGAAAAAAATATCGCGCGCGCGGCCGAGCGGGAATTTATCGTACCGTCCGCAGTCAGCCGGCGGATCTCGGAAATCGAGGCGATGGTTGGGCTGCCGGTGATCCAACGGCATCAGCGCGGCATTACCGTGACGCCGGTGGGTGAAACCATTCTGCGTCATGCGCAGGCGATTATCGGTCAGATCGAAGCGCTCAGCGTCGAACTGTCGCAGTTCAATTCGGGGGCGAAAGGCACGGTGCGGGTGGTGGCGAATTTGTCGTCCATCGTGCAATTCCTGCCGGAGGACGTGGCGGCTTTCTCGCGTATCTTCCCCGACGTGGCGATCGAACTTGAAGAGCAGAGCAGCGCCGAGGTGCTCAAGACGGTTGAGGAGCGCCATGCCGATTTCGGTATTTGCAATGCGATTGGCGGGATCGAACATTTCGAACGTTTGCCTTATCGCTCGGATCGGCTGTTTGCCATGGTGCCGCTGAACCATTCTTTGCCGGCTCGCACCCCGGTGTGCCTGGCCGATTTGCTGCACGAGAATTTTATCGCCCTGCGCGACGGCAGTGCGCTGACCCAGTTGCTGGCGCAGGAAGTGGCGCATCTGGGCGGCACCATGAACATCCGCATCCGTGTCAGCAGTCTCGATGCACTGTGCCGCATGGTGCATGTGGGACTGGGATTGGCCATCGTGCCGCAGCATGTCGGTGAACTCTACGTGAATACGCTGGATGTCAAATTGTTGCCGTTGACCGATCCATGGTCGGTGCGTCATCTGTTTCTGGTGTTCAAGGCCCGCGACCAGATCAATGCGAGCGCCAATACGCTGATCAATTTTTTGACGCAAAAAAACTAGGAGTTCTTCAAAAATTATCTCCGCAACGACTTGGCAGGATTTTGTCCACCTCGTATTTATCCTTGATGTCTTCCCCGACTCCATCGGGATAAGGCTGCCATCCATCGTTACTTGATTCAAGACATCCGGCGAAACCCTGCACCATGCCGAACCACTTGTGCTCGCATTGATTAAATGGACATTTTATGAAAAAAATTATCTGCTCACTCATGATGGTTTCCCTGTTTGCTTTTGGGGGATGCTCATGGGTAGACAGTCATTCTTCCAAGCAGGTCGCCAGCACCGTAGATTACCTTTACCCGAATGCAAAAGAAGCGCCTCAGATGAAATCTGAAGTGACTTACTTGCGTCCACCGGTTCGGGTTGGCATCGCCTTCGTTCCCAGCGCTAATTGGGGGGATGGTTTGTCAGAGGTAGACAAACTAAAACTCCAGGAACGTGTCAAAGCCGCGTTTACCCAATATCCCTTCGTTGGCAGCATTGAACTTATCCCGAGTACCTATCTGCAACGCCAAGGGGGCTTTGGGAACCTGGAACAGGTTGCACGGATGTTCAATGTCGAAGTCATGGTTTTGCTCTCCTATGACCAAGTACAATTTAATGATAAGAATTCGCTTGCTCTGCTCTATTGGACGATAGTCGGTGCTTATATCATTCATGGCGATCAATACGATGTTCAGACCTTGGTCGACGCCTCTGTCTTTGATGTTCACACTCATAAGTTACTGTTTCGTGCCCCTGGCGTGAGTCAGGTTAAGGGGGGCGCGAGCATGGCTGGACTCGGCGAACGCGCTCGCGCGGCTCAGACCGAGGGCTATGACAAAGCTGTTGATGATTTGATTCCCCAGTTGCAAGCCGAGCTTGATAAATTCAAGGAACGCATCAAGTCGGACGCCGGCTTCAAAATAGAAAACAAACCCGGCTACAGCGGCGGCGGGGGACTGAACTGGGTTGAAGTTGTCTTGGCCGGCCTTCTGATTGTCGCGGCTTATGCAACGCGCCGTTCTGCGTAATATTCCCTATGTAACAAGTGCGTTGGCGCTGGCCTGTGTTGCGCTGGCCTTCATGCCGGAAGGCGGGCAACTCGCATTTGAGCGTCATACGATTATTGCTGGTCAATTTTGGCGAGCGTGGACCGGTCATCTGGTTCACTTCTCATCACGTCATTTGTTGCTGGATGTTGGTACGCTCTTGTTGGTCGGCACAGTGGCGGAGCGTGAACTGGGATTCTGTTTTACTGGAGGGCTGGTATTGCTCGGGATGCCCATAATTTCACTCGGGTTGCTGGTTATGGTTCCCAACCTGATCCAATATCGCGGCGCTTCCGGGCTTGACATGTTACTGGCTTGTTCTGCCGGGACAATGATTTGGCACGATAACCCCAAAGCCAGAGGTATCTTGACCATAGCGGGAATTATACTGATCGCGAAATCAGTCATCGATGTTTTGGGAATACCCCTGAGCGTGGCAAATCTTCCGCCTGACGTCCACGTAGTATGGCAAGCGCATGTCTTGGGTGCCGCCATAGGCTGGCTGGCAGCAAATTACAAACTAAAGCGCGAACCACTCCGGGAAGCCCGGCGCGGCTCATGCCGGTAGACTCAAGTTACGAGCAAATTCAGGAAGTCGTGTATTAACTTACGCGTGGCCGCTTGGTGTAGTGCCGGCCGCTGGGTGGCTGCCGATGAGGGCGCGTGGGATATCGCGCCCAAACTCTTGGTTCGAGACGGCAACCATGTCGACATGGCACTTCAGTGGGCCAGCCTGCGCCTTTATATTGGCGCAAGGAGACGATAATGGACGATGCAATTCGCTTTACCGGCCGGGTACTTTACCTGAGCCAGGATCCGGCACAGATTCGCGCCCAACTGGACGGCGCGTCGTTGACGCCGGCGCAAGCGGGGCCGTTGCGCGACGATGTTTCGACCGACGAAATTACGCCGGTGACGGTGATGCTGACCTATGACGAGCGGCTCGGTCGATATCCCTACGTCGGTTTCAAGGCCGGTGGCGAGCAGCCGATCGGCGAGCATGCAATCAAACAAGGCGGCTTTCAGATCACGGTGGCGGGCAAACGTTACGGCAAGGGTTCGTCCCGGGAATCGAGTCCGTTGGCGGAATTGTCGGCCGGGATCAAGTTGATTATTGCCGAAAGCTTCGAGCGCATCTATCAGCAAAACTGCGACAACATCGGGATTCTGACCAGCTCCGATTTTTCTCTGCTTGAGCGGGTGCAAGCGGGCGAAGCCATACCCTTCGAGGTTTTTCTGCAGGGGCGCGACGCGCTGACCCAGCAGGTGATTCGCAGTGGCGGTTTGCTGGCGTACAGCCGCCAGGCCGAATGGCCGGCTCCGGCGTCGGGAATTCAGTTCACCGAGCAGCCGGGCCGGGCGCCGCAAACCTTGGCCGAAAAAATTATCGAGCGCCATCTGCACCCCGGTTTTGCTTCCGCCGAGCGGGGCGATGGTGTGTTTATCGCGGCCGATTGGCGTTTCAGCCACGACTACTTTACCGGCATGTGCGCCCACTTGATGCATCGGGCGTTTGGCCGGCCGGCGCCGCTGCATGAGCCGGATCACATCGTCGCCTTCCAGGATCATCTGGTGCTCGCCGCGCAAAGCGTGCCGCATGTGCGCGACGGCTTGTTGCCGGGGATTGCCAATCTGACCCGGGGCCATACGGATTTCGCCCGTGATTACCCGGTACGAAGCCATGGCGCGTTGGCCGATGCCTCCGGCTCGGAAGGTATTTGTCATGCGCTGATGGCCGAACAATATGCCTTGCCTGGACAGGTGGTGGCGGGCACCGATTCTCACACTCCGCATTCGGGGGCCTTGGGCTGTCTGGCATTTGGCGCGGGCGCCACTGAAATTGCGAATAGCTGGGTCACCGGTTACGTGCGCTGCAAAGTGCCGCAGACCTTGCGTATCGAACTCGACGGTAAGTTGCGCCCGGGGGTCACAGCCAAAGACGTGGTGTTGCATCTGCTGCGTCTCGACTTGATTCGGGGCGGCGGCGCGATCGGTCTGGTGTTTGAGTATGGCGGCAGCGCGGTGCGCGCCATGTCGGTCGATGAGCGCGCCACGCTGACCAATATGGTGGCGGAATTGGGCGGTTTCACCGGGATAGTCGAGCCGGATGAAAAAACCGTGGCGTTCCTGAAGCAGCGCCGGGGTATCGATTTTGTGCTGCAGGACTGGATGAAGAGCGATGCCGATGCCGTGTATCAGGAGGTGATCCGCATCGACGCCGCGGCGCTCACGCCGATGCTGGCGCGCCCCGGAGATCCGGGCAACGGCATGGCGGCGAACGAACTGCTGGACGAGGTGGCGATCGATATCGCCTATGGCGGTTCATGTACCGCCGGCAAACGTGAAGACTTCGACATGTATTACCAGGTATTGCATTGGGGCCTGGAGCATGGCTTGTCGGTGGCGCCGGGGACCCGGCTCTATTTGCAGTTCGGCACCATGGAAGTGCGGCGTTATTGCGCAGCGCAAGGTTATTTGCCGGTGTTTGAGCGTGCCGGCGCGCAACTGGTGATGCCGGGCTGCGGTTCATGTGCGAACTGCGGTCCGGGGCAATCGACGCGTAGCGATGAGGTCACCATCAGCGCCATCAACCGGAATTTCCCGGGCCGCTCAGGTCCGGGAAATGTCTGGCTGGCCAGTCCCGGCACGGTGGCGGCGAGTGCTTTGCGCGGCAAGATCATTACCTTCGATGCGCTGCAGCAACAGCACGCGTAAAGCGAAATTACAGGATCCTTATGCCTACCCCCATCACTTTATACGAGAAGCTCTGGCAGGCGCACGTGGTGCATGTCGAGGATGACGGCACCACGGTGTTGTATATCGACCGCCATATGTTGAACGAGGTCAGCAGCCCGCAGGCTTTTGAGGGCGTGCGGCTGGCCGGCCGCCGGATCTGGCGTGCGGCCTCGGCGGTCGGTGTCTCGGACCATAACGTGCCGACCACGCAGCGCAGCAGCGGCATTGCCGATCCGATTTCCCGCTTGCAAGTCGAAACGCTGGATGCGAATTGCGATGCGGCCGGTATCTTGCAGTTCAAGATGAACGACGCGCGGCAAGGTATCGAGCATGTGGTCGGACCCGAGCAAGGACTGAGTTTGCCGGGCATGACGATAGTCTGCGGCGACTCGCATACCTCGACTCATGGAGCCTTCGGCGCGCTGGCTTTCGGCATCGGCACCTCGGAAGTGGAACATGTGCTGGCCACGCAAACCTTGTTGCAAAAACGCAGTCGCACGCTGCAAGTCTGGGTTGACGGCAGCCTGCCGCAAGGCTGTACCGCGAAAGACCTGGTGTTGGCGATTATCGGCCGGATCGGCACCGCGGGCGGCACCGGCTATGCCATCGAATTTGCCGGGCCGGCGATCCGGGCTTTGTCGATGGAAGGGCGCATGACGGTATGCAATATGGCGATCGAAGCCGGAGCGCGCGCCGGCATGATCGCGGTCGACCAGACCACGCTGGATTACCTGAAAGATCGCCCTTATGCACCGCAGGGCGCTGCCTGGGACCAGGCGCAAGCATATTGGCACAGCCTGCATTCGGATCCCGGTGCATCGTTCGATCTGGTAGTGACGCTCGATGCCGCCTCGCTGCAACCTCAGGTTACCTGGGGCACCTCGCCGGAAATGGTGACTACCATCGATGCCTGCGTGCCCGATCCGGCACAGCAAACCGATCCGGTGAAACGCGAAGCGCAGACGCGTGCCTTGCACTACATGGGCCTCGACGCCAACACCCCGATCAGCGGGATTCAACTCGACAAGGTGTTTATCGGTTCCTGTACCAATTCGCGGATCGAAGACTTGCGTGCCGCAGCCGAGGTGGTCGCCTGCCTGGGCGGCCAGGTGGCGCCGAATATCAAACTGGCGATGGTGGTGCCGGGGTCGGGCTTGGTCAAGGCGCAGGCCGAGCGCGAGGGGCTGGATAAGATTTTTATCGCGGCCGGCTTTGAATGGCGCGATGCCGGGTGTTCGATGTGCATGGCGATGAATGCCGACCGGCTTGAGCCGCAGGAGCGTTGCGCCTCGACTTCGAATCGCAACTTTGAAGGGCGTCAAGGCACGGGCGGGCGCACACATCTGGTCAGCCCGGCGATGGCGGCTGCTGCTGCGATGAAAGGACATTTTACGGACGTGCGGCAATTGATGGGGCTGCAAGCGCGAGCGCAAGTGCCGCCGCAGGCAGCGCCCGCCCCGCGACAATTTTAAGGTCATCCTGAAATGGAAAAATTCGGCGTAGAGGGTGTGTACCAAGGCAAGGTTGTGCCGCTGGAGCGGGAAAATGTCGACACCGATGCGATTATTCCGAAGCAGTTCCTGAAGTCGATCAAGCGTACAGGTTTCGGTCAGAACCTGTTCGATGAATGGCGTTACCTGGATCATGGCGAGCCGGGCCAGGACTGCAGCCAACGGCCGCTCAACCCCGGCTTCGTGCTCAACCAGCCGCGTTATCGCGGCGCCGGAGTGTTGCTGGCGCGCGAGAACTTCGGCTGCGGCAGTTCGCGCGAACATGCGGTATGGGCCGTGCAGCAATATGGCTTCAAAGTCGTGATAGCCCCGAGTTTTGCCGATATCTTTTTTAATAATGCCTTCAAGAACGGTTTGTTGCTGGTGACCCTGGGTGCGGCCCACCTTGATCGCCTGTTTGATGATGCGCAAGCGGCGATCGGCTATCATTTGACTATCGATCTGCCGGCTCAGACGATGACGGATCCGGCCGGCCGCGAGTATGCTTTCGACATCAGCGGGTTTTCCAAATATTGTTTGCTGCAGGGACTGGACGAGATCGGCCTGACCCTGCGGCGTGAAGCCGCGATTGAAAGTTTTCAAGCGGCACGCCACCGGCAGCACCCTTGGCTCGAGATGCCTCAAGCCGTGTCGCGGCCTGTATCCCAGGAGCCCCAGTCCTGAGCGCGTGAGCCGGCGTCAGGCAGTTTTAGCGCTGGCAGCCGGCTATTTGCGGCTTACTTGAGCGACTACTTAAACACTAACCAGGAACACGTTTTGCCTGATGCGCCATTGAGTAGTACCCCCGCGCTGGAAGACGGCTCAATCTATTGGTTGCGCAATCTGTACGTCTGCCTGTTCGGCGCCTTTACCACTATTCTCAGCATGACCTTGCTGTTGCCGTTCCTGCCGATTTACGTGCAGCATCTCGGTGTCACGTCGCCCGCGGCCATCGTGCAATGGTCCAGCGTGGCTTTTAGCGTGACCTTTCTGGCTGCGGCTCTGGTCGCCCCGCTGTGGGGTAAATTGGCCGACCGCTACGGGCGCAAGCTGATACTGATGCGTGCCAGCCTGGGCATGGCGCTCGCCATGTCGGCAATGGGGCTGGCGCACAATGTCTATCAACTGGTGGCGCTGCGTCTGCTGGTCGGGTTGGCCGGAGGCTATGCCTCGGGTTCGATGATACTGGTGGCGACACAAACGCCGAAGGCACGTACCGGCTGGGCCTTGGGCACGCTGTCGACCGGTGTGCTGGCGGGCAATTTGCTGGGGCCGCTGGTCGGCGGTATCCTGCCTGGTCTGGTCGGCATCCGCAACACCTTCTTTTTTGCCGGCGGCGTGATTTTTATCGCCTTCCTGGCGACCTCGTTTTTGATCCGCGAAGATAAAACCAACGCGCAGCGCAAAGCGGCACGTCATGTCGGCAGCGCCTGGGCCAAGATTCCCGATCGGCGTCCGGTGCTGGCGATGTTGCTGACCGCTTTATTGCTGTTGCTGGCGAATATGTCGGTCGAGCCGATTATTACGGTCTACGTGGCGCAACTGGTGGCCGATCCGTCCAAGGTGGTGCTGGTTTCCGGCCTGGTGATGTCGGCCGCGGCGCTGGGCAGCATCTTGGCGGCACCGCGTATCGGCCGCCTGGCGGATCGCATCGGTCATTGGAAAGTGGTGGTGGTGTGTTTGCTCGCGGCTGCCGTGCTGCTGATTCCGCAAGCGTTTGTCACGGCCGGCTGGCAATTGATCTTGCTGCGATTCCTGATGGGGATGGCGCTGGCGGGGCTGTTGCCGTGCATCACGGCCTTGATCCGGCATAGCGTGCCCGACGCGGTGAGCGGCAATATCCTGGGCTATTCCCAGTCGGCGCAATATGCCGGGCAGGTCAGCGGTCCGCTGCTGGGCGGCGTGCTGGGGGCGCACTTCGGCATGCGTTCGGTATTTCTGGCGACCAGTGTTTTGCTGTTTGGCGGCGCGGCCTACAACTGGGTGCTCTCCCAACGCGCAACAGCGCGCGGTAACAAGATCCAGCGGGTCTGACCGGGCTGAACTCATGCCTACGCGGGCGCCGGCGGACAGCGTCCGGCCCGCACCTCGCTCACATGATGGACGAATTTTTCGCCTGCGGCCTGCGCTTGTTACGACCTCTGTTAAAGTAAGGTCAAAATTTACCCGCATCCTGGACTTCAGCCTTATAAGGCCGATGCGGGTCCGGGTACGAGTTCATGACGACTTTGTTTTAAGGGGAATCTTGATGACGGAGCTTTACAAATTTTCGGCGCGCTCGCTGTCAGGCGAACAAATCGGTTTTGAGCAATATCGCGGCCAAGTTTTATTGGTGGTCAATACCGCCAGCGCCTGCGGTTTCACGCCGCAATTTACCGGCCTGCAAGCGCTGCATGAACAATTCAGCGAGCGCGGTTTGCGGGTTCTCGGATTTCCTTGCAATCAGTTTGGCCGGCAAGAACCGGGCAGTTCCGAAACCATCGGTACCTTCTGCCAGCGCAATTACGGGGTTTCGTTTGCGATGTTCGAAAAAATCGAAGTGAACGGCGACAATGCCCATCCGCTGTATCGCTACCTGAAAGCGGAACATCCCGGCTTGCTTGGCCTGGAAGGGATCAAATGGAATTTCACCAAGTTCCTGATCGACCGCAAGGGTAAGGTGGTCAAGCGTTATGCGCCGACCACCAAACCTGAAGCGATCAGTGCCGATATTGAAGCCTTGCTGAAGGCGGATGCGGCAAGCTGAAGCGCGGTCGTTTGACGGTCGATGTTGCTGCGATGACCGGTCCGGTATTTTGTCCGATGCGTGAGCAGGCCCTAAAGCACCGGCGCAAATAGCCGCGCCAGGTGCATTGCAACGCGTTTCCAGCCTGCCGCGCGCCGATAACCGCCGCGTTCGATGCGGGTGGCCAGCGCAAAATCGTCCGTCAGCATGGCTTCGACCTGGGCCGCAAAACCCTTGTCGACGGTGAGCAAGGTAATTTCAAAATTAAGCCGGAATGAACGATTGTCCAGGTTGGCGCTGCCCACCGAGGCCGCTACATCGTCGATCAGCACCACCTTCTGATGCACGAAGCCCGGTTGGTAACGGTACATCTGCACCCCGGCGCGGACGGCATCGTAAGCGTACAAAGTTGAGGCCGCGAACACCACAATATGATCGCGCCGGCTCGGGATCAGGATGCGCACATCGACACCGCGCAACACCGCCAGGCGCAAGGCCGCGGAGACCGCTTGGTCGGGAATGAAATAGGGTGTGGTCAGCCAGATGCGCTGGGTTGCCGCATTGATCGCGGCGACAAAAAACAAGAGACAGGTTTCCTGTTCGTCCGCCGGGCCGCTGGCGATCACTTGGCAATGCATGCCGGCGTCTTTGGCCGGTGCGGCTTCGGGCCATTCGACTTGCGGCAGCTCGCCCGTTACCCAATACCAGTCTTCCACAAATGAGATCTGGATCGGGCCCACGGCGGGACCTTCCACCTGGACGTGAGTGTCGCGCCAGGGCGCCAGCGGCGGTACCAATCCGAGGTATTCGATGCTGACGTTATGGCCGCCGACAAAGGCGATGCGGCCATCGGCAATGACGATTTTGCGGTGGTTGCGGAAATTGAGCTGGAAGCGGTTGACGAAATGCCGGGTGGTCGAAAACGCATGGGCTTCGACGCCATGCTCGCGCAGATGATCGATATAGGCGCTGGGCAGCTCATGGCAACCGATGCCGTCAAACAGGAAATAAACCCGCACGCCGGCTTGGGTTTTCGCGATCAGCGCATCGCTCAGGCGTTGACCCAGCGCGTCATCCTCGATAATAAAAAACTGTACGATGACATATTTTTGCGCTTGCTCTATCGCCGCAAAAATCGCCTCGAAGGTGGCCGTACCGTCGATTAATAAATTGACTGTGTTGCCTGCCACAAACGGCGTGCCGGCCAAGCCGATCAATGCCTTGGTGGCACGCTGGCCGATCAAGCGGCTCGGGACTTCCAGGGCGGCTTCGAGCGCGCCCCGGTCGAGCTTGCTGGTGAGATTGCGCATGCGCTGGTTGCCCAGCCGTCGCGCATCGACGTAGCCGGCAAACTTGCTGCGCCCGAGAAACAGGTACGGCACCAAAGTCAGGTAGGGCACCGCCACCAGCGACACCGCCCAGGCGATGGCGCCCTGCGAAGTGCGGGTATTCAGCACTGCATGACAGGCGGCAACCGCCCCCAGCACATGCAGGGCCAGCAGGGCGATGCCGAAGAGGGGCAGGTCAGACGACATGGCGGCCTGGCCGGTGTGGTGGGGACGTCACTTATTGCGGCAAGTCGCGGGCTTGAATCAGGAACACCGCGTCGTCGCCGGCGCTGGTGGTGACCCAGGTCAAGTCCAGACCGCCGAAGGCGGCTTCGACATGGGCTCGCTCATTGCCGATTTCGATCAGCAAAATACCGTCGTCGGTCAGCCAGCGGCGCGCATCGGCGATAATGCGCCGCACGATGTCCATCCCATCCAGGCCGCCCGCCAGCGCCAAGTGCGGCTCATGCAGGTATTCCGAGGGCAAGGCTTGCATCGCCTCGGCATTGACGTACGGCGGGTTGCTGATGATCAGGTCGTAACGACGCTCGCCGCTGCCGTCGTCCAGCGACTCAAGCAGAGGCTCATACAGATCGCCGTGGTATAGCGCGATGCGGTCGTCCAGGGTGTAGTCGGTGACATTTTGATGCGCGACTTCAAGCGCATCGGTTGAAATATCGACGGCATCCACTTCGCAATTCGGAAACGCATCGGCTGCCAGAATCGCCAGGCAGCCGGAGCCGGTGCACAGTTCAAGTACCGCGCCGATATTCTCGGGTGCGTCGACCCACGGATGGAGCCGGTCATGCAGCACTTCGCCGATCAGCGAGCGCGGCACGATCACACGTTCGTCAACGCTAAAGCGGTAGCCGTGCATCCAGGCTTCGCCGGTAATATAGGCCGCCGGGACGCGGTCGGTGGCACGCCGCTCGATGACTGCCAGCACGGCGTCACGTTCGGCTTCCAGCAGCGTGGCATCGAGAAACGGCTCAAGCGTATCGATCGGCAAATGCAAGGTGTGCAAGAGCAGGTAGGCGGCTTCATCGTAAGCGTTCGCCGTGCCATGACCGAACGAGAGCTGGGCTTCGTTGAAACGCGAAACAGCGTAACGCAGGAAATCGCGCAAGGTGGTAAAGGGATGGTTCATGGTGGCGTTCTGGGTAAAGTGTGGAGTGGCGCGGCGCGCTTATGCTACCAGTTGCTCAAGTACCCGCCGATAGATATTCTTCAGCGGTTCAATACTGGCCAGTTCGATGTTCTCGTCGATCTTGTGGATGCTCTCGTTGAGCGGACCGAACTCAATGACTTGAGGGCAGATCCGCGCGATAAAACGGCCATCCGAGGTACCGCCGGTGGTCGATAAGGCGGTTTCCACGCCGGTTTCATCGCGGATGGCGCGGCTCAAGGCGGCGGATAATTCGCCATGCGGCGTCAGAAACGGCAAACCGCCGACGGTCCAGGCCAGATCGTAGTCGAACTTGTAGGTGTCGAGAATGGCATGCATGCGATTGCGCAAGCTGTCGACGGTATTCTCGGTCGAGAAGCGGAAATTGAAATCGATGGTGACGGCGCCTGGGATGACATTGGTTGCACCCGTTCCGGCATGGATATTCGACACTTGCCAACTGGTCGCGGGGAAATATTCGTTGCCGCGATCCCATTCGACCGCCACCAATTCGGTCAATACCGGCGCAGCTAAATGAATCGGGTTGTCGGCCAGATGAGGGTAGGCAATATGCCCTTGCACACCTTTGATCGTCAGTTTGCCGGATAAGGAACCGCGCCGGCCGTTCTTCACCGTGTCGCCCAGCGTATTCACCGAAGTCGGTTCGCCGACCACGCAATAGTCGAGCTTTTCGCCGCGCGCTTCCAGCCACTCGACTACTTTGACCGTGCCGTCGGTGGCCGGGCCTTCTTCGTCGCTGGTCACCAGGAAGGCGACCGAGTTGCGATGTTGCGGGTGAGCTGCGACAAACTCTTCGCTGGCAACCACAAAACCGGCCAGCGAGGTTTTCATATCGGCCGCGCCGCGACCGTACAATTTGCCGTCACGCTGAGTGGGAACAAACGGATTCGACTGCCAGGCGTCGAGCGGACCGGTAGGAACCACATCGGTATGTCCGGCAAACACCAGCAACTTGGCGTCGCTCGCGGTACCGCGCCGCATCGCCCACAGGTTGGTGACGCCGCCCGAGGCGATGGTCTCGCAGGCGAAGCCGATGGCGGCAAGGCGTTCAATAATCAGCGCCTGACAATCGCGGTCATCGGGGGTAACGGATGAACGGGAAATCAGCGCTTCGGTGAGGGCGAGGGTGCCAGACATGGTGCGTGTTATCGATCCAGGGAAATTCATTGAGGCGGGCCGCGGTTTTCAGCTACTTTCTTGACCGCCGCGACCCGATTGCGCTCGCGGCGTGTCAGGCGGGAAAACGGGCGGCGTAAACATCGGAAGTAAAACCGACGGCACGAACCTGGCCGTCGACCGTGACCACCGGGCGTTTGATGATCGATGGTTTTTCCAGCATCAGGGCAATCGCCCCGTCGCGCTGCTCGGCTGCGGCCTTTTGCTCATCCGACAAAGTGCGCCAGGTGGTGCCGCGGCGGTTGAGCAAGGTGTCGAGCGGGACTTCCTTCAGCCAGGCGTTTAACAATGCCTCGCTGACACCGGCTTTCTTGAAGTCGTGAAAGTCATAATCATGACTATGGTCGGAAAGCCAGGTGCGCGCTTTCTTGACCGTATCGCAATTGGGAATGCCGTAGACCAGGATTTCCATCAATCGCCCCGCAACAGTTCGTTGATGGCGGTCTTGGCCCGCGTCTTGGCATCGACCTTCTTCACGATGATCGCGGCGTAGAGGCTATAGCTGCCGTCCTTGGAGGGCAGGTTGCCCGGTACCACCACCGAACCCGGCGGCACGCGGCCATAAAATACTTCGCCGGTTTCGCGATCGTAAATCTTGGTGCTTTGACCGAGGAACACGCCCATGGAGATCACCGAGTTTTCGCCGACGATGACGCCTTCGACCACTTCGGAGCGGGCGCCGATAAAGCAGTTATCTTCGATAATCACCGGATTGGCTTGCAGCGGTTCCAGTACCCCGCCGATGCCGACGCCGCCTGACAGATGCACGTTCTTGCCGATTTGCGCGCATGAGCCGACGGTGGCCCAGGTATCGACCATCGTGCCTTCATCGACATAAGCGCCGATATTCACGTAGGAGGGCATCAACACCACATTCTTGCCGATAAAGGCGCCGCGCCGCGCGGTGGCGGGCGGTACCACGCGGAAGCCGCCGGCGGCGAAATCTTCAGCGGTATAGTTGGCGAATTTGCTCGGCACCTTGTCGTAGAACTGGGTAAAACCGCCGGCCGGCATGACCGCATTGTCGGTCAGTCGAAACGACAGCAACACGGCTTTCTTCAGCCATTGATTGACGATCCATTCGCCATCCTGTTTTTGCGCCACCCGCAGCGCACCCGCATCGAGTTGTGCAATCACGCGGCTGACGGCATCGCGGATTTCGGCCGATGCCGTTTTGGGCGTCAGCTCCGCGCGGTTTTCCCATGCGAGGTCAATGATTTGCTGGAGATGTTGTGACATGGCTGGCTTCTTTTTTAATAGGATCAGTTAAAAATAATTCGGATCTGGAATACGCAGCTACTCGCCATGCGTGTGGCGTGGCGAGTAGCTGCGGTGGCCTGCGGCAGGATAGGCCGGCTCAAAACCGTTTGCAGAATTCGACGATGCGTTGTGCGCCTTCGATGCATTCTTCGACATCCGCCACCAGGGCGAGGCGGATGAAATTGCGCCCTGGGTTGATGCCATGTGCATCGCGCGCCAAATAGGAACCGGGTAAAACGGTCACATTATAGTCGGCGTACAGGCGCCGGGCGAATTCGGTGTCGTCGATTCCCAGCCGATCGACCCGGGCCCACAGATAAAATGCGGCGTCGGGCAGTTTTACCTCCAGGTGGGCGGCCAACAGGGGCGTGACGGTCTGGAATTTGCTCAAGTATTTGGCGCGATTGTCTCTCACATGGGTTTCGTCTTGCCAGGCGGCCACACTGGCGCTCTGGAACACCGGGCTGAGCGCCGTGCCGTGATAAGTCCGGTATTTCAGGAATTGCTTGAGCAGATGGGCATCGCCTGCGACAAAACCTGAGCGCATGCCCGGCACGTTCGAACGTTTCGACAAGCTGGAGAAGGTCACCAGCCGCTCAAAGCCGCGTCCCAACATCTGCGCGGCTTGCAGCGCGCCCAGCGGCGGCGCGGCTTCGTCGAAGTAGATCTCCGAATAACATTCATCGGCGGCAATCACAAAACCATGCTGATCCGACAAGGCAAAAATCTCGCGCCAGTCGGCCAGGGCCAGCACCGCGCCGGTGGGGTTGCCCGGGGAACAGACGTACATCAGTTGGGTGCGAGCCCAAATCTCCGGGGGAATTTCGGCGTAATTGCACGCATAATTGCGCGCGGGGTCGCTATTGGCGAAGTAGGGCTGCGCTCCGGCCAACAGTGCGGCACCTTCGTAAATTTGGTAGAACGGATTGGGACAGAGCACGATGGCGTCCGTCCGGCTTGGGTCGACGACCGCCTGAGCAAACGAAAACAGGGCTTCGCGCGAGCCTGCGACCGGCAGCACTTCGGTGGCCGCATCGATGCCGGACAACTGGAAGCGGGTCTTGATCCAATCGGCGATGGCGCCGCGCAAGGCGTCGGTGCCGAGGGTGGCCGGGTAGCTGGACAGGCCCGGCAGGGCTGCGATCAGCGCATCCTTGATCAGTTGCGGCGTCGGATGTTTGGGTTCGCCGATGCCGAAGCTGATGGGGCGCAAGCCGGCGGCCGAGGGCGAGAGCGTGGCACCTTGAAACAGCGTTTTGAGCTTTTCAAACGGATACGTCTGCAATCTGTCGAGTAAAGGATTCATGCGCGGGGACTGCCTATAGACTGTAATGCGGTAAAGGCGGCCCGGTGTCGAGGGGCGGATCATCTACCGCTCGACGAAGACCGCTTATCAACGGATGTTGCACCAGCGGAGGGTTGGATGCAGGTTATAGCTAAAAATTATACCTCGCGGCTTGCCGCGCGCGAGTTTGGCTTGTTGTTTGACGTTTGGAACCGGCTTATCGCGGGATTGACCGGAGGGTTGCAATGAGCCGGCGCCGCTCCGATCTGGGGGCGATGCTGGCGATCATGGCGGGTGCAGGCGTCTGGGGCGTGATCTGGTATCCGCTGCGCATGCTTGCCGGGCTCGGAGTCAGCGGCGCTCTTGCCGCCGGCTGGACCGGCTTGGCCGCGTGTGTCTTTATGGCGTGTTTTGCCGGGCGTGAGCTAAGCTGGATTCCCCGCCACGGTTTGATCCTGGCGTTGATTCTGGCCGCGGGTTTGACCAATATCGGGTTTACCTGGGGTGTAATCCACGGCGAAGTCATGCGGGTGTGTTTGCTCTTTTATCTGTCGCCCGTATGGACCGCGTTGTTTGCCCATCTGATGTTGCGCGAACGGTTGACGCCAGCGGGCGCCTGTTTGGGCGCGCTATCGTTATGCGGCGCCGGCTTGATGCTCTGGTCGCCGCAAAGCGGCCTGCCTTTTCCCGCGAGTGCCGCGGATTGGGCCGGTCTGGTGGCGGGTATGGGCTATGCCATGAACAATGTCCTGACCTTGAAAATTTCCCAAACCTGGCCGACGGTGACGCCGAAGGTCCGCACGTTTCTGGTGTTTCTGGGCAGCGCCGGGTTCGGTTTCGCGGTTTCGCGCTTCGATCATGTGCTGAGCGTGCCGGCCGCGTTTCATCTGGGACCGGTCCTGGGCCTGGTGCTGGCGATGGGGGTTTCGCTTGCGCTGGGGAATTTGCTGGTGCAGCATGGTCTGGTGCGGGTAGCGGCCAATCGCGCCGCGCTGGTGATGCTGTTCGAAATCGTGGTGACCGCGCTCTCGTCCTGGTTGCTGGCGGGGGAAGTGCCGGGGCCGCGTGAAGCGATCGGGGGCGCGTGTATTGTGCTGTCCGCCGTGTTGGCTAGCTGTTTACACCGTGAAAACCCGCCGGATAGGCCATCGGCCAAAGCGGCGATGGTATGATGCGGAGCATGGTTTGCGAGCGCCCTCAGGCGCCGTGTGGTGCCGAACGAGCCTAAAGGCCGTGGCCTGGTAATGTCAGGCATGCATCATGCAGGCGTCAAGCGGGCGCTTATTATTAAAGATCGATTTAAAAATCGATTTAAAACTAACTTTAAACAGCGATATCGCCGTGCGTCTGTCCTCGATTAAACTCGCTGGCTTCAAATCCTTTGTCGACCCGACCCACTTTCAAGTGCCGGGGCAACTGGTCGGTGTGGTCGGCCCGAATGGGTGCGGCAAATCCAATATCATCGATGCCGTGCGCTGGGTGCTCGGCGAGTCGCGCGCTTCCGAGTTGCGCGGCGAATCGATGCAGGACGTGATTTTTAACGGCTCGACTTCCCGCAAGCCGGGCAGCCGCGCCAGCGTCGAACTGGTATTCGATAACGGTGACGGCCGCGCCGCCGGTCAGTGGAGCCAATACAGCGAAATCGCCGTCAAACGGGTCCTGACCCGGGACGGTACTTCCAGCTATTACATCAACAACTTGCCCGCCCGGCGCCGGGATATCCAGGACATCTTCCTCGGTACCGGCCTGGGCCCGCGTGCTTACGCGATTATCGGGCAGGGCATGATTGCCCGCATCATCGAAGCCAAGCCCGAGGAACTGCGGATTTTCCTCGAAGAGGCGGCGGGGGTTTCCAAATACAAAGAGCGGCGTCGCGAAACCGAAAGCCGCTTGCACGATACCCGCGAAAACCTGATCCGCGTCGAAGACATCTTGCGCGAATTGGGCAGCAACCTTGAAAAACTCGAAGCCCAGGCGGTGGTGGCCCAGCGCTTTAGCGAATTGACCTCGGATGGCGAGGAAAAGCAGCGCCTGTTATGGCTGTTGCGCAAAAATGAAGCGCTGGCCGAACAGGAACGCCAGCAGCGCGCGATCGAATTGGCTCAGCTTGATCTCGAAGCGCAACTGGCGCGTTTGCGCGAGGTCGAGGCCGAACTTGAGACGGTACGGGTGGCGTATTACACCGCAACCGATGCGGTGCAGGGCGCGCAAGGCGCGTTGTATGAAGCCAACTCCGAAGTCAGCCGGCTCGAAGCCGAAATCAAATTTATCGTCGAATCGCGCAACCGGGTGCAGGCGCAAATTGCCGCCCTGACGGCGCAGCGCGAGCAATGGCTGGCCCAGGCCGAGCGTGCTCGCGGCGACCTCGAAGCCGCTGAAGAAGCGCTGGCCCAGGCCGAGGAACGGACGGCACAAGCGCAGGATGCGGCGCTCAACGCCAATGACGCACTGCCGGCGCTTGAAGCCAAGTGGCGCGATACGCAAAGCGGCCTGAGCGACCAGCGCGCCAAGATTGCCCAAGCGGAACAGGCGCTCAAGCTTGAAGCGGTGCATCAGCGCAATGCCGACCAGCAATTGCAGCAATTGCAACAGCGCGATGAACGGCTGAAGCTCGAAGCGCGGGGCCTGGATGCGCCCGACGAGATCCTGCTCGAAGCCTCGCGTGCGCAACTGGCCGAAAACGAAGAAATCCTGCGCGATGCACAAGACCGTCTGAGCGAAGCGCAAGAAACCGTGCCGCGGCTCGACGAAGCGCGTCGCGAAGCGCAGCAGCGGGTTCAGGCCGAAAGCGCCCGGATTGCCCAATTCGACGCACGGCTTTCCGCCCTCAAGCAATTGCAGGAAAGTGTGCAAACGGAAGGCAAGATCCAGCCCTGGCTCGAAAAACATGAGCTGGCCGGTTTGCCGCGCCTGTGGAAAAAACTCCATGTTGAAGCGGGCTGGGAAGCGGCGCTCGAAGCGGTCTTGCGCGAACGTCTTGCCGCCCTGGAAATTTCCAATCTGGATTGGGTCAAGGCCTTTGCCACCGATGCGCCGCCCGCCAAACTGGCCTTTTTCTCGCCCCCATCCGCCGGCCGTCCGCTTGAGGCACCGGCCGGCCTGCGGCCTTTGATGTCGCTGGTGCGCGTCGAAGAACCGGGCCTGCGCGCCGTGTTGAACGACTGGCTGGCACAAACCTTTGTCGCCGACGACCTGGTACAGGCCTTGGCTGCGCGGACGCAATTGCCGGATGGCGCGTCATTTGTGGTGCGTGCGGGACACTTGGTCACCCGCGCCGGGGTGGCTTTATATGCTGCGGATTCCGAGCAGGCCGGCTTGCTGGCTCGGGCCCAGGAAATCGAAAACCTCGGCAAACAGGTCCGGGCGCAAGCATTGCTGGCCGACGAGGCGCGCACCGCCTCGATGCGGGCCGAATCCGCCCATACCCAGGCTGCCCAGGCGCTGGGCGAGACGCGTGCCCAGACCGAACGCGCCACCCAGCGGGTGCATGCGCTGCAAATGGAAGTGCTGAAACTGGCACAGGCGCACGAGCGGTATATGGCGCGCAGTACGCAGATTCGCGGCGAGCTCGAAGAAATTGCGGCACAAATCGAAGAGCAGCGCGCGCTGCGTACCGAGTCGGAAGCGCAGTTCGAATTATTCGACGGCCAATTGGCCGAGTTGCAGGCGCGTTTTGAAGACGATCAACTGGCCTTCGAGGCACTTGATGAAACGCTGGCCGATGCACGCCAGCGCGGCCGCGACCTTGAGCGTGCCGCCCAGCAATCGTTGTACGACCAGCAAAATATCAGCAACCGGATCGGCGAATTCAAACGCACCATTGCCACCGCCGCCGAGCAGGCCGAACAGCTTGCCGGGACGCTGGAAGAGGCGCGCGCCGAACTCGAAGGCATCAATCAGCAGACTGCCCATACCGGATTGCAAGAAGCGCTGGAAATTCGTGCGGTCAAGGAAGAAACCCTGGCCGCGGTGCGCATCGAATCCGATACGCTGACCGCGCAATTGCGGCAGTTGGACGAAATGCGTTTGATGACCGAGCGCTCGCAACAGCCGTTGCGCGACCGGATCAACGAGTTGCAGCTCAAAGAGCAGGCCGCCCGTCTCAATGGCGAACAGTTCGCTGAACAATTGGTCCAGGCCGAGGCCGATGAAGCGCTGCTGCAGACCAAGCTGACCCCGGATTTGAAAGCGTCTTATCTGCAAGGTGAAGTGACGCGCTTGAATAACGCCATCAACGCGCTGGGGCCGGTCAATATGGCCGCGCTTGACGAGCTTACTACCGCGCGTGATCGCAAGCAGTTCCTCGATGCCCAATCGGCCGACTTGAATAGCGCGATCACCACGCTGGAAGACGCGATTCATCAAATTGACGGCGAAACCCGTTCGTTGCTGCAAGGAACTTTCGACGAGGTCAACCGTCACTTTGGAGAGCTGTTCCCGCGTCTGTTCGGCGGTGGGCAAGCCAAATTGATGATGACCGGCGAAGAAATCCTCGACGCCGGGGTGCAAGTGATTGCGCAACCGCCGGGCAAAAAGAACTCGACGATTCATCTCTTGTCCGGTGGCGAAAAAGCGCTGACGGCAACCGCGCTGGTGTTCGCCATGTTCCAGTTGAATCCGGCGCCGTTCTGTTTGCTCGACGAGGTGGATGCGCCGCTGGACGACGCCAATACCGAACGTTTTGCCAATCTGGTCCGGGCCATGTCCGAGAAAACGCAGTTTCTGTTTATCTCGCACAACAAGATTGCCATGGAAATGGCTCAGCAATTGATCGGTGTCACGATGCAGGAGCAAGGGGTCTCGCGGATTGTGGCGGTGGATATGGAAGCGGCGTCCAGTTTTAGCCAGAACGGAATCTGAGCCAGGAATATAACGGGCCGATGAGTGGCGCGAATGCGGGTAACGTTGGGCTTGCGCGGATCGCGGCTTGAAGCCGGCGCTTGAGCCTGATGCTTGAGCCTGATGCTTGAGCCTGATGCTTGAGCCAGACCCCGCGGCCAGCGTCGGACCATAACAAAATAGTGGAGCATGCATGAACGAGCTGTACCTCGGATTGGGTGGTGCCGGAGTTGTCGTGATCGCGGCCGTGGTCGCCTACAACGCGTGGCAGGGCGCCAAAGTGCGGCGCAAATTGCCGCGCGCCATGCCCACGGACGATCTCGACACCCCCGTTGCCCGCATGCCGCATGTGACCGCGGGCAATACCGATGATGACCGGCCTTTCATCGAAACGGCAGCAGCTCCCGTAGCGGCATACCGCAATACGCCGGCCGGCCAGCCCGGATCCTCCAACCCTGACGCCGCGGCACCGACCGGCGCGAGGCGCGAGCCGACCTTCAGCACCTCGGCGGCACCAGGTGCGGCCTCACCGGCATTTGACGAGTCGACCCGGCCCAGCGAGCTTGGCGAGAAGCATGACGACGCAACAGGCAGTGTGGCCGAACCGGCCGAGATGGACGAAGCAGTGCTTGCTGCGGCCGCAGCGCCTGTGACGGCAGTTACTCCCGCTGTGATCGACCGTCGCATCGATTGTGTGGTGCCGATCCGTATCGGCAGTCCGGTGTCTTATGAAAAACTCGCGACGCTGGTGCAGCGCCTACGCCGTGCGGGCAGCAAGCCGGTATTTATCGAAGGCCGCCTGGAAGGCAGCGCCGATCAAGCCAGTTCGTGGGAAAGTCTGCAAGCCGGCGGCCGTTATGAAGAGGTGCGTGCCAGTGTGCAACTGGCCAATCGCTCCGGCGCATTGAACGAACTTGAGTTTTCTGAATTTGTGACCGGGGTGCAATTCCTGGCCGATGCGATCGACGGTGCCCCCGATTTTCCCGATATGCTTGACACCGTGCAAATGGCGCGCGAACTGGACGGCTTTGCGGCACAATGCGACGCACAGTTGTCGGTCAACGTGCGCTCGGACGGCGCACCGTGGTCGGCGAATTACGTGCAATCCGTCGCGGCCCAGGATGGTTTGCTGTTATCGCGCGACGGCACCCGTTTTGTGAAGCTGGACGCAAAACAAAATCCTGTGTTTATGCTGCAGTTCGAAGATACCAATTTCCTGCGCGATGATTTGACCTACAAAGGCGGCGAAATCATTACGCTGCTGCTTGATGTCCCCGTGGCCGATGAAGATATCCTGCCGTTTCGCCTGATGTGCGATTACGCGGCTTCGCTGTCGCAACGCATCGGCGCCCATGTCGTCGACGACCAGCGCCGGCCTTTGCCGGAGTCGGCACTGTTGGCCATCGAGAAGCAATTGCTGACGCTTTATGCACGGCTCGAACAAGCCGGTATTCCGGCAGGTTCGGCGGTGGCGCGGCGCTTGTTCAGTAATTGACGCCAGCTTGAATCGCGAGGGCGGTTGCATTGACCGCCATCCTTCGTGCCGCCTTTAGTTTTGGTTATGCCAACTATTTTTGCGGCAAGAACGGATAGTGGTAGACGTTGTCGTCGGAATGATAAACGAAAGGACTCTCTTTCATATAATTGTCGATGACTTGCGATGTAACCGAGTAACCCATGAATTCGCTGAAGATATAGTGCTCGGCAAAAGAGTTGATATATCCATCTTTGTTTCTATATTTTTCCACTTCGTGGCAAAAATCACCGTGTGAATATTTCATCATCATCGGTATCTCGTATTGATCGGTTCCGCCGAACGTCAAGCCATGCCCTAAGCCAATGATTTCGCCATGATCTGGGGAATAAAACAGCACATAATTACTGCTGTTTATATGCAAAAAATCATAGATCGATGCAACGAGTCTGTCCGTGTGGTGCAAGCTCCTGTCATAATCCAAGATGGCGCTCGGTGCCCCGGTAATCGCATGGGCGTCGATTGAATCGTATCTTTTGGTGTACGGCATGTGACTTCCATTCAAATGAACGAAAATCATTTGTTTTTCTTTTTTATTAAATATTGATTTGAATCCATCAATGAGAGAAATATCATCGATCGATGTATTTAAACCATTTTTTGTAATTCTGTCCGAGAAAAAATCACTGTAACTCGATATCATCCCTACATAGCTGGAATAAAAACCTTTTTCATCAGTGGATGAAATCCAATAGGTTTTGTAGCCGGCGGATTTTGCCATTTCAATAATATTCTTGTTTGCGAAATAAGGTGAATTATCTTGCGGCGTTGAAAATGTCAAGCTCATGCGTATTGCATCCCTGGTCTCCGGAGCGGAGGCGTGGACATCATTGACGGAACACGAATTCGGTGTGGAAAAAATATCTTCTATATTGGGTGTGGTGTTTATCGCATAGCCATATGGCTGATAGTGTGTTCGAAGAGAACTTTCACCTATTATTATAATTATTTTGTCTGGCGAGTTTTTCGCTCCGTTAAACACGATTCCCTGTGCTATTTTATTGTGTGCCACATGTTTGCTGAAATTGTAGGTCTCAACCAGATCTTCGCCCAAAGAGAAAGCGTCGCCGAAAACCAGTGGCTGCATATTATATATTATTTGCGGTGAAGATTGAAATGCCTCTTTCACGCTTTCGTAATTAATCGATATGTTCTGTTTGTAAAAGTGATCGTAATAAAAATAGCCAATTTTTGATATCCCAATGAAAAAACATAAAATTGAAATCGAAGGGATGATTTTTTTATCTATTTTTGTAAATTTTTTAAATAAAATGAGAGCTAATAGCGTTGAAATTAAAATAATAAAAAATGGAAATATAATTGTGTGGGTTTCCAAGAAAAATTCATTTTTATTGGTGTCCATTATCGAAGCAATGATGCCTCTTCCTACTCTTGAGCCGTAAACGATGATAAAAGATAATTCCAGTGAAATAACAATGGAGAGAAATATGGAGAGAATAATATAGGTTTTTTTGTGATTGAGTGTAATAAATAAAAAAGATAAAATTAAAAAAACAGAAACAAAATCTGATTTACTGGCATCTGATTTTATATTAATTTAAAAAAATAGAGAAAAAAGATAGGCCAGTAACAAGGTAACGGAGAGAGTGTTT